>Ga0181406_1000006_pt1 | contig 67053 bp, 83 predicted proteins | sample 29SPOviralmetaG_FD_130135 | JGI IMG/M metagenome (GOLD analysis project Ga0181406, IMG submission 130135) | Marine viral communities from the oligotrophic San Pedro Time Series (SPOT) site, San Pedro Channel, CA, USA - 29 SPOT_SRF_2011-12-20 | ecosystem: Environmental > Aquatic > Marine > Strait... | reverse complement strand
CGTACAAGAACACGTATTTGAACTTTTTATTAGGAAAGCAAGATCCTAGCTCTGAAGCTACGTTCCAGATTGACTTAACAGGTGGTTATGACTTGTCAGAGAAATTTTATTTAGGAATAAATTCTACATATAATGACACTGATGGCAACGGTTTTTATGGAGCAGCTTTGTATCCTCAATATTCTTTTGGTAAATTAACCGCAGGGTTGAGAGGTGAGTACTTCGCTGAAGTTGGAAGTGGAGTTGGAGCAATTGGAGCAGACGCTAATGTTATAAACTTTACTACTACTTTGGATTATGCAATAGAGAATATGAATCTAAAGTTAGAGTATAGATTAGACAAAGCAAGTGAGCAAGTATTTGAGCAAAAGGACAACCTGTCTAGCATAGTTCTGGCAGCGGTATATTCCTTTTAACATGTGCTTTTTAGAGGAGTATGTTAATGATTTAGCAACAGAATCAATCATTGATAGTGAATTAGATTAATTTAACAAAACTCTTCAGGCTAATTAAGAAGCGAATGCACGACCAAGAGTGTTAGTTTGGAGATTGGGTGCTATACGTTTACGGAGCTTTAAGTATAAGTGAATTATGAGTATTTTCCTTGGAAAACCTGAAGAGTTTTAAACTGTTTTATATGAGTGATGTAATAACTACTAAAGAATTATCTGCTGTTAGACAGTTAGGATACGATGATAATGTAACATACTGCAAGGTCTTTGATTGGTTCAGAAGAAGATGGGGGTATGTTTCTTGGATAGAAAAAACAGGCAGTGAATATTGCTACAAAATATATGCAAGGGGTACTTACCACAGACCAAAAAACACAATAGGCACAAGGTATCCATACTGCAAAGGATACGAAGAGGCTCAAAAGCAACTACTAGAGGAATTAATAGTAATAATAGAAGAAACAGGATTATGAAAAAACTAACAGAATTTAATATTTAGTATAGTGGACGCAGAAAAAGCTTTAAAACAAATTAAAACAGAATGCTGTGACTCAGACTGGTACGTAGAGGATTCAAAATTTATATGCGAAAAGTGCAATAAAGATGTCACTATTGAAATAATATATACGTATCAAGCAACAAACAATTAAGTATGCCTATATTCGATTACATTTGCGAAAATTGCAAAACCGAAGTTAAAGACAAGCTAGTACAGTCTTATAAAACAAAAGTTAAGTGTCCTAAATGTGACACATTTATGATAAAAAAAATAAGTAAACCCAATCTTGGAAACATGAACAAATATGGAAGCAGCTATTAATAAACACAAGAGGCTATGCACCTCTTTTATGTCCAACGCTATTATAATGTTGGAAAACATTGAAGACCTTAAAGAAACCCCAATATGGTCTAAAGAATTAAAATATTATGGGAATAAATTTCTTTCAGAACTTGAAAAGAAAACACTCCCCGTAGAACGTGCTATGCACAAAAACGAAAAAGAAGTTAAGCTTGTTCAGGATATTCAGAAAATATACGAAGAGATATTTAAGGATATGGCTGATATTAATATTGAACAACTTATAGATCTTAAGTACTTTATTAAAGACTTAATATCTGGTGAGGTTTTGAAAGTAACAAAAGAACAAGCTAAGAAATTAAAAAGTAAAGCTAATCCAAAAACAAAATGAATAAAGATAGAAAGTTCCAGATAAGGGTAGAGGGTGACGTAATTGTTAAGCTAAAAGAACTAGCAAAACAAAAGAAGGTATCTGTTGCTAAATTAATACGAAAATCAATCAAGAAGACTTATGACTTATAACGAAGACTATCAGAAAGTAGCTGAACGACAAGCTATATTTAAAAAAGAATTTTCAACCCATAAAATCACCACACACTTACTAGACACCTGTGTTATTGACGGTAAGCATCAGGTTATTATTAAGTGTGAGATACTCAACGGCTCAGGTAAGGTTGTAGCAACAGGAATAGCTTCTGAAAGAGAAGGTACTAACAACATCAACAAAACAAGCTGGGTAGAGAATGCCGAGACCTCTGCAATAGGAAGGGCATTCAGAGCATTAGGTATTGGTGATAACGAGAACTACGCCTCTAAAGAAGAAGTTAGTAACGCTAAAGAAAAGTTAGGCACTGTTGAGAAGAAAGAAAAAGTTTCCAAAGGAAAATTCCTTACGGAGAAAGCTAAGAAAAACACCAAGAAGTTAGACCTTAGTTTTATTACAGACGATAGAAAAGTATCTGACTTGAAAAAAATAGCTGACGGATTAAAGATGTTCGGTATTACCAGACTACAATTAACTCCTGCTTTTAAAAGATACGACCATGAGGGTAAATACAAAGACCTAGCAGAGTTTATGGTTACCATGCCTACCGAAGAACTTAAGACTTTTATTACTGAATATGTTGTCAATAATAAAAAATGAGTTATCTAGTAGCCAACCTACCACAGATACAGTGTTATGTCAGAAGAGAATACCTGTATGATTTTGACGAAGGACATGGAGATTATGAACCATGTTATTGGGTAAGTGTAAAGTCCATATTAGGAAAAGCACTTTACATTGAAGCCTACCTAACTGAATACGGAGCTTTATATGATAAACTACCTATATCAGCTTTTGTCTGGAAAAAAGACGTTGATGTTGATACATTTGTTCCATTAGATTACTTGCAAATATGGGATTGTTTTTCGTATAATATAACTGTCATTGAAAAAACAATATTAAAGAATATAGACTGTCAAGTGTATATGAAAGATAAAAAGTTCCACAAGGGTTATTATCTATTTACTATTGATAGCTGTCATTCAGAGCCTAATGAATTAAATGTGAGCCTTTCGCAAACACCTAACGAACACAAGTCTTTTAATATTATAAAGATGGATAACGGTCAGTTTGCTGCTCAACCAAACAACAGGGTTTTATTCTATGATCAGTCTTTGACATCAAATAAACTAACTCCGCCAGACTTCAAGGTAAGCACCCATGAGTTCTTCTGTGAGAATGCTCACAAATGGGCTGTAGAAGATGGTTATTTTTATGAGTTTGATAAAAAAGAATAGACAGTGAACTTAATAGATAAAATCCAAAAAGGTAACGATTACTTAATTGACCAATGTGAAGCAAAGCTTAACTCATTAGGAGCGTTAGAGAAAGGAAATTTTACCCCGAAAGACCCTAAAGCCTACAATAGATATAAAAAAGAAGCAGAGTTTAGATTAAGGTACGTAGAAGCCGTATCAGAACTGCTTAAACAACATGTACTACTATCAGAAGGGCTGCTAGAGTTTATTAATAAAATAGATAACGAGGGTAATATAGAAGAAGAGGAGATTAATGGTTTAAGAAAGTTTGCTGAAAAATATAAATAATGATTACTAGAGACAAACTTGAATCCCTCTTAGGTAGAGGGTATAGCATAATACCGCTTAAAAAAAATAAAATACCCAACATAAGTTCTTGGCAGAAATACACCAAAGAACTTTACAAACTAGGTGACGACATATCTGAGTTTCAATCTGTAGGACTTGTAACAGGTGAGATAGCAGGTGTTCAAGTTGTAGATGTAGACGCTAAATACTGGATAGGAGAGGGTGACTTTATGGAGCTTTTAGAAGACAGAGTAGAACTCTTCTGTCCTGGACTTTGGAAAAAGCTAACTATATCGACAACAAAAAACAAAGGCTTTCACCTTTTATACAAAGTGGAAGGAAAACAAGAGGGAAGTGTTAAACTTGCTCAAAGAGAACCTACAGAAAAGGAAGCTAAAGAAGGACAAAAAAGGTTAGTGCTTTTAGAAACTAGGTCAGCCAACGCTTATGTTGTTTGCCACCCTTCTGAAGGTTACGAGATAGAGCAAGGTAAACTTCTTAATTTAAAGTTAATTACCCAAAAAGAAAGAGATACTCTTTTTGCTTGTTGTAGAACTTTTGATGAGATTCTACCTCCCGTATTTCAAGAGAAGCCACAAGTTGTATATAACAGCGTAGGGATACCGCCTTGGGATGCTTATAACGATGACAACCACCATTGGAAAATGGTTATGGAAAGTCATGGTTGGGAATTAAAAGAAGTGAAGAATGAGAAAATACCAGTTGTAAGACCAGGAAGCAACAGCCCTACATCGGGTAACTTTTCAATAGCACACAACTTGCTTAGAGTGTTTAGCACATCTTCAATATTTGATAGCACTAGATCATATAGTCCTTTTGGAATATACACAGTACTACAATGCGGAGGAGACCCTAAACAAGCTGCTAGGGAGCTTAGAGATATGGGCTATGGAACTAATCCAGAGTCTAAGTATAAAACCAAAGATGAGCCTGTTGAGGTTGATAACACCCATGAGTTTATTGTAGGTGATGAGGCTAACTCTTATATACATGACTTTGCTAGTGGTAAGATACCAATGGGACTATCAACAGGGTATAAAGACTTAGATAGGCATTATAGGTTTAAGGACCAAGCTTTTGATATTATAGGAGGTACGGCAGGTTTAGGTAAAACCACTATCGCTTGTTTTCTTTTTGCTCTAGCTAATGCCCTTCATGGTAAGCGTGTCATCATATACAGCACCGAGAATCCTGCATGGGAACTTAAGGTATTTGTGCTTGAGTTTTTGTATGGTGAAAAAGTTAAAGACATACCCAAACAACATATAGACAAAGGATTGAAATACCTTGACAAAAACTTTGCTTTTATAGAAACAGAAGATATGTTAAGCTACTTGGATATTCTTAGTATGGTTGAAAAGATAGAGGCTAAAAAGGGTAAGTTTGATTATCTGTTTATAGACCCTTGGAACGCTTTAACTGTGGATTATACAGAGGTTGACAGAAAGCTTAATACTTATCAATACACACTTCAAGTGGCCACCAAGCTACAGAAGTGGTGTAAGCATAAGAATATGTCTTTATACATAGGTATGCACTCCAATACAGAGTCAGCACGAAGAGTTCATCAATCAGGAGATTTAAAAGGTAATCCTGCTCCGTTGAATGCTGCTGACCTTGCTGATGGTGTAGTATGGGAAAACAAATGCACCCACATGTTATTAGTTCATAGATACAAGTTTGTTGAGGAATTAAGAAACCAAACACAGATAGCTGTTAAAAAAGTAAAGTCAAAACATACTGGCGGTTTAGAAACTCCAATGGATAGCCCTGTACTCCTGAATATGGGTAGAGGTAAGCATAGAGATTTTTTCAGTTTTTATGATTCTGACAACGAAAGTCCTTTGCGAGGATGGTTTAAAAAGACTATCTTAGGGGAAGAATTTGTCAGTACGAAAGATGAAAGACCAAACTTTGATGATTACGTATTTGAACAGCAACAACCCTCTGAAGCAGAAGGTATTAACAATTACAACAAGGGAACGGTTTTCAAGGACAGTAGACCAGAAGAACCTCCTTATTAAATTAGTAAACAATTAAATTTTATATATTATGGGACTAGGAAGAGATAATGCTCCGAAGACTTATTTAAAACTAAACACTAAAGAAGAAAAACCAGTGTTTAAGGTTTATCAGAAGAACGCTGAAACAGGAAAGTATCAGCACACACAAAGCGAAACATTTGTTAGTGGCTATTTTAAATCTATTAACTTTCAGGTTAATGAATATAAAGGCGACAAAACAGAAGTTTTTAATCTTACCATTACCGATGACGGTATGGACTATGTTATTGAATCATCACTAAGCATGGTGGGTAGAGGTATTCTTAATACACTTTCCTCTTACCCAGAGTTAGGATTGATTAAGATTTCATTAGCAACAAGATCTAAAGACGGTAAATCATTTCCAACAGCTTATCTAACGATAAACGGAGATGACAGACCTAAGTGGAAACTTAGTATCGAAGAGCAAATGGAATTGACTAAGGTAACAAAGCTTAGAGATAGAACAGACTATGACCGTTTCGAGCTTCATGAAAAGCTTAAAGAAATGTGTTCTCAATTAAAACCTGCTGAGGACAACATACTAAACACCGTTTCTCCTGAACTAAAACAAGCAGCGGAAGAAGTAGATAACTTTTTAAAATCAAAGCCATTAGAAACAAAAAAAGAAGAGCCTTCGTATGAGGAGGATGACGATTTACCTTTTTAAATATTACACGTAGCAGTTATAAAGAAGCCTTAATTCAAAACGGGAGTAGGTGAAGCCCGTTTCTTTAATCTACAATTAATATGTCAACAACATTGGAAATGAATAAAATAGATTTATCATTAGATAATCTTGGGTGTAACCTACCAGAGGAAATCGCACACTTAGGAGAATACGCTAAGTACGCTAAACAAATAAAAGAAGATGTATACGGTTTTTTTATCCCTCAGTTTATTGAAGGTAAAAGAAATGAAGATTGGTATTCGTTTAGAAAAAATACAATAGGATCATCAGAGATAGCTACAATTATAGAAATGGATGAGTATGGTGATTCTGTAAAACTTTTCAGAAGTAAGATAGATTACGACATACCTCCCTTTGCAACAAAGTTTACTGTAAACGGTTTGCACTTTGAGGAGAAAATATCAGACCTATGGGAGTTCTACGATGGAACTGAAACAGGTTGGGTAGATAACTGGACGCAAGCTAAAAAGATTAGAACTAAAGTTCCTATCCCTTGTTACGCTGTAAACATCAACTATCCGCATTTATCAGCTTCCTTAGACTTCTTTATCCCAGGAGGACAGGTTTCACCCTTTACAGGTGAGGTAATCGAGTCAGACGCTTCTCTAGAAATAAAGATGGTTTCTCAGTTCGCAGCAGAGAAGTATGAACTAGGAATACCACACAGGTACGTAGTTCAAACAAACCTTCAAATGATAGTGTTAGGTATTACATACTCTGAACTTGCATACCTAGTAGCAGGTGTGGACTTTAATGTATTGCCTTTAGACATGGACCTAGAATTATGTCAAGAGATTATCGTAAAGTCTTATGAGTTCTGGAATCGTGTGACTATGGCTAGAGACATATACAACTCTGAAGGTGATGAGCTGGAGATAGATAGGCAAATAACAGACATAGAACCAGAGCCGTCAGGAAACGAAGCTTATTTAGAGTTTTATAAAGACAAGTATAAAGTATCTTACGAAGACACATCTAGAAAAGGAGAAGAGGAAGAATGGGATATAGCTGTACAGTATAAAACTTGTACAGATGATATAGCTTTGCTTGAAAAAACCAAGGACAAGCTAAAGCAAAAGATTATGGCTTTCTCTAAGTATGATGAGGTTATCTCTTTTGGAGACAATGGTAGAATACTTAATAAACGCCCTGAAGGAAAAAGAGCTACTTTTAGAGTGAACATTAAAAATTATAAGGAGGGGTAAAACCCTCTTTTTTTTATAAACATTTTAGCATGAGTAAAATTTTACATTTAAAAAAAGGAGATGTCTTTACCTACAAAGGAGAAGAATACGAAGTGTGTAAGATTGATGAAACATTTGTTACTTGTAAAAACACCTCTCCTGATGGTTACACATTTTATATACATAAATCAGTAGAGATAAAAGACGAGTATTTTAAATCCAATCCTGACCATAAAAAGAACATGTTTTAATGAGTAGAAAAAAAACAGGAGAATGGGAAATGTTTATGGAGATATGGAAAGAACGAAAACATGTATGTGCTAACTGTGGTAAAAAGCTAGGAAACAAACCTCAACCAATATTCTTTTCTCATATACTAACCAAAGGAAGAACACCTGAGCTTAGGTTAAACAAAGACAACATAGAACTTCTATGTGCAGAACACCACATGGAATGGGAAACAGGAGATCTAGAAACTAAAAGAAACTTTACTTGGTCCAAAACAAAAAAGCAAATAGTCAGAGAACATAACTACTTGCTTTACTGTAAATTATTTGGTGACGATTAATTCTTGTTCATCCCTCCGTAAAAGAACGCTATAATAGAAGCCACTATATTACCAAGTATAAACCCTTCTAAAGTATCTACTAAGTGTGTGTTACCCTCTGGAACAACTATGAAGAAAGAAAATATCATGAAGGTAGCTCCAACAACACTCCAAAAAGCAGCTAAATAATAAATAAAATTTTTAGAAAGCTTTCCACCTTGTTTTAAAGATTCTTTCTGCATATCTCTAGCAGACTTCCTATCTTCCATCATTAATCTATCATGCTCTACCTCAAACTCTTTTATCTTTAACTGGAACTCTTCTGATAAAGCTTTACCTTCTTCTGATAAGTCAGTTCCTAATACATCTCCAATCTCTTTTATAACACCCTTAAAGTTACCTGTAGCAGCATTAATAGCTAACTGACCTACATCTTTACCTTTAGTGGCTAAAAACCCCTTAGCTTTCTTTAAAAATCCAGTAAACTTCTTCATAACTTTGGTTTTATTATTTCAACATGAGGAGCATCTAAAAACGATTGGTCAAACTTTAATATACCATCCATATCCCAATTCACTCCTGTCCTTATTATATGAGATGTAACACCTCTTGAATACAGGTCTTTTCCACTCTGCTCTATTACAGTGGATATGTATACTAAGTGTGTCATGTCGTAGGTTAAGTTTTTGCCATTATGAAAAGCATACGCACAGAAATCTACAGCTCTTGAATAATGATACAAAGAATGATCTTCAATGGTTATATGTTTAGCAGCCTTACACAAGTCCTCGTCTGACCTGTACTTATCTGGGTCTATCTTGCTCAAACCATCTTTGAAATACCTTCTTTGAGTAGACACATCCCTAGACCCTTCCACTAACACAATATCCACAGATGTCCTCTGTATTGCTAAGTTTATTATTAATTGTAAATCTGGATGAAGTGTTTCTAAAACACCCCTACTTCTTTTACTCCATTCATATTTCATCTGACTAGGTTATTTTTTTTTCTTATAAAACTTATAAATAAATTGACCTATTGTGATTGAAGAAGTGATTATAGAAAGGAAAGTTAGTACTAATACAGATATTTTACTTGTCACATCTATGCCTGATTCGGCTGCTGGAGTGACTATGATTTTTAGATAATCTAATGAAGGAATACTATCTTTTATCGTTTCTACATTCTGATTCAAACATCCCCAACCGAAAAAAGAAAAAACAGTATTTATAAAAATACCCAAATTAGTATTATCCATTACACCCTCATTTCTCATAAAGATAGAAAAATAAAATCTTTTGCTTTTTACAACGAAAGACACACCCTAAAGTTTGATTTAATCTTCAGGCTGTTTATTTTTCTCTACGAAAAGTTTGTCTAATATTCCTAATGATTTATTATAAGATAATACTTCGTGTCTAGAAAAAGCTCCTCTTTGAGTAGCGGCATCTAAAAGTTGTATTAATTGAATGTAAGCCTTCTGTTCTTCTGTTAATTGTTCCATTTTATTATATTTTAATTTTTTTTAGTATTTCATAAAGCCTTATAAGGTTTTCCGTAGAAGTTCCTGGCTTCTTCTGTATATATTTGTTTTTCATTCTTAAAAAGAATCCACCTAACCTAACACCTATATAGTTACGTTTAGCTTTATCTTTTAGTATTTTCTGAAGCTTGTAAAACACATAGTCATCGTACTTGTTTCCACCGTATATCCTATAACCCCAATCGTGCAAAAAAGCATCTACGCTAGGGTGCGTCTTATCTTGGATAAACGTAGCACCATCATAGCCTTTTTCCCTCCAGAATTTACTCTGCCAAGCCTCCTCAAAAGCAGGCATAACATAATTAAGATTGTATTGCTTAATTTGCCTTATTAAAGCAGTTCTTATCTCTTCCTCTGTGAAGTATGGGTATATGTTTCCGAAATACATTTAATCTTCTTGTACAAGTTCTATATTTACTACATCAATTCCAAAAGTATCTGCAATAATTTTCTTTTGGTCATCCTTATAAGTTTGCCAACCCCAATTAGGAACATCAGCAATTGGATAAGTAAAATTAATCATTCTCTCACCATCTTTGGAAGCTTTAAAAAAATAAGCACCATTTAAGTAGTTATCTTCAGAATAATATACATTATACTCACATTGCAAAAGACCTGTATCTTCAACGCCTTTAGCAGTAACAAATACTTTAATAATTGGGTCTGTTACCGTTATTCCGAAATCAGCATTAACCTCTCCTGTAATTTTGTAATATTCTTTGTTATTAATCATCATATTTATTTATTAAACTATTTTTAAAGTTCCTGAATCGTTGTAAACATCACCACTAGATAAACCAGCAGAGCTAGTAGGTAAGTTTGAAATATTTAAACCGTTATCAGTAATGGTCATTCTTCTATTATTTCCATTGGTATTAAATGATATTCCACTAATTGCACTTGTTGATTCTATTACAAAATAATCATTAGTAGGTCGATAGCCAAAAAACCCCATATAACCAGTAGCCGTATCTGTTAACCCAAAACCATTAAAAGATTGATTACTTGAATTAATATTGATAGTTCCTTTACTTGCAACCCAATTAGCATTTACTTCTTGATTACCGTTTAACGTAAAATCATCATTTACTATTAATTCATTTTCACTTGTAAAACTCGAAGATGTAAAAACAAAGTCTTGATTGTTTGCTGTTGGCTCAATAGCAAAACCTGATGTATTACTACCAATGGTTAAATATTGTGTTGTTGGTCTCCAAAAGAAACCACCATAATACCCATTTGTTGTATCAGTCAATCCCATTCCAACAAAAGATTGATTATTACTGTTTATTTTTAAAGTACCTTCATTCGCTCTCCAATTTGCGTTAATATCTACATTTCCGCTATTTTTAAAATCTACTAATAAATTTGGTGTACTATCCCCATCATAAACCTGTAAAGCTGATGATGTTGAAAGCGTATCAGTTCCTTTTATTAATGTCGAACCTTGTAAACTTATTTTTTCAGTACCAATTATAGCAGAAGCACCAACGATAAATTGATACCCACCTCCTGGTATATTAAATTTTGTGGTTATTGGACCTCCACCACCATTTGTTCTAATTTCGTGGTGTAACGCACCTCCACTTCCAGCATTAAAAGACATTTTTTGAGTGTCTGTTAAAACTTGAAACCATGTTGAATTTATTTGACTTGCACCATTTATTTTTGTTGTGCCATTTAACACCTCAAATTGCTTTGCTCCTAAAGTGTTTTGGACATTAAATAAATTTGAAAGCCCTCCATAAATCTCAACTTCACCATAGTTTTTTATCATAAAGTAAGGAGGTGTCCCCGTTCCTCCTAATGGTCGCATTTCAATTTTAAAAGGTGTTGCTACAACCGCATTACTTGAATCTAATCTAAACTGTCCATTGTCTAAAATTTCAAACCTTTTGTAAGGTGTTGTGTCATTATCGTATAAAGCTAAGGTTGAACCTGTGGAAGTTCCTTCTCCCTTTATTAATGTCGAACCTTGTAAACTAATACTTTCACTACCTACAGCAGAATTTTCACCTACAATAAATTTATTAGTCGCCAAAGCTCCAGAAGCAGCTAAAAAGTAATGAGGCATATTAGCACCTATCTGAGAATAAGGGTCACCAAACTGGTTAGAGAACTTAATATATGAACCAGTCCCAGAAAAGCCTCTCATCTTAATTGCACTCTTAGGACCAACATCCATACCAGCACGAAAATAACCAACCGCATAGGCTAAATTTTCAAAACTATCCCTGTTTATAGAGTGCATTTTTGTTCCAAATTTATCGTAGTGATCAACGACCATACCCCCTACTGGATTATTGTCGTAAAAACTCTCTATCCTATCTGCATTTGCGGTTAATTTGCATCTAAAAATTAATTTATTACTGTTTAGCTCATGGTTTCTATCCCCTGTCAATTGCAAATCTGCATTGGCGAAATTACTCCCCCCAGCATTAGCATCAACATAAGCTTTGTCCACTAAACTCCTTGCTGTAAAGTCTGAACTATAATCAGCAGCATATTCAATCCCTGCTGTTGTGCTAGAGTTATCCGTAAAGGTCGTAGCACCCGTCCCTCCACTTGTTCCAGACACTTCAAATTGTCCTGCGCCTGCTATTAACCTTACAGTCTCAGGGCGTTGCGCTCCTGTTCCATAACCAACATTTATAGTAGTTGAAGAACCCATCTGTATTGCTCCTCCTCCGTTTTGAAGGATATACATAATTCCAGAGCCTCCGTATTCTAATGTAGCATAATGATTTAATCCGCCTGTTGTAGTCCAGTTTACAAACTTTAATCCTGTGTTGTTTCCAAAATCTCTATGCTCCCACACTGTAGAAGATGCGGTGTTAAAATTTGTTTGATGTATCCAGTTAGATCCTCCTGTACCCACACCGCTTGCACCACCAAATGTTATATCCCCTCCTCCTTGTTCTAAATAAAACATGTCACCAGTTCCTGCTTCAGTTACTTTTAAAAAGCCATCTGTAAACAAAAGGTCTTGGCTATTCATATTGTACGTTCTAGCAGCAGCAGCTTGAGTTAAATTCCCTGTTGCTAGATTGTTAGTAGGTTTAGCATTATTAGCTGTAATATCCGTTTCCATTTGGTCCAGGTCTACAGCTTGAGTAACACTTATGTGACCTAGCTTAGTAGATTGAGCAGCACTTAAATGTATTGCACTATCTGCTATATGGGAATCTATTTGAACATGGGTGTTTGTTCCTACATCAGTTAGACCTGTGTGGCTAATACTATTAGTTACATAAGCCATAGAGCCATTAGCGTCTATTGTTGCTATCCCCCCTAATGTTTTTGCTTGTCCAATTGTGTCACCTTGTCCAACTATTATCTTTCCAGTAGACATAGCAGGTAATCCCGAAGCTCCTTGCGATATTAACTGGTCAGGAGTATAACCTTGTAAGGTGTCAGAATCTAACCCTGAGCCTGCACCGTCAACAGTCCTTAAGTCTGATAAAATTTCTTGATTGGATCTAGATACCAATTCCCACTTTTCAGTGTCGTAGTTGTAAGATTTAAGCCTATCATAAAAACCTCCCGTTAAACTTTTATCCAACCAAAAAACATCTCTATTAGTTGGTTCTTCCGTTCCTCTTGCTATTGCTATAGCATCTATTAGTTCAATTTTTTGATTTGGCATTTTATAAATTTAATTTAAAATAAACTAAAGAAGTCACCACCGCTAGTATCTACTGAACTTGACAACCCTTTTATCTCTGTCCTATCTAATGTTATACTTCCAAAGGTAGATGTAGACCTTAAAGAAATACTACCAGCACTATGTCCACCATCAGCACTAATGGCACCTGTTGCTACCTGTCTATTAGTGTTATGTTGAATATAAGTTCTATTAGTACCCTGTGGTATTTGTTGGCTTGTAATAGCGTTAATACTACACGAAGTAATCATTATTAACGAATCATCTTCAACTGTTAAACTCTGAGTATTTGGTGTTGATTGCCCACCAGTTCTTAAACTAGCTCCTATGCCTCCTGAATTAGTAAAGCTTCTAATATGCATACTAATGGGATTCCATTGTGAACCACTAAAATTAACTCTTAATGTGTTATTTCCTGTTGGTGGGTTTTCTAAATAAAAAAAAGCCATTCTTTGAGAAAGGCCACTCCTATTAATTTGATATAGTTGTGTCATTGCTACACCTCCATAAGTACAACTTGAATAAGTTCTAGTGTTACTCATAGTAAACTGAGCAATAATTAAACCATCACTACCTGTATTTTGGGTATGGTTTTGAGTTTTAAAATTAGCTCCTGGAGTAGGATTTGCACTTGTAGTATTTCCTTTAGTAGGTACTGCCATTATAATTGACTTATATCAGTAATTTTAATTAAACTTGAATCTTCAACAATTTCTACTTGAGTTCTAGCTTCATTAACAGAATCAATACCATTGAAAAAAGCACTTATTGACACCTCTCCTATTTCTAATTTAGTCCTGTTCTCTCCTAAGAACTTCCCTAGTGTATAATCATAATTCTCGTTTATCTGATTAACAATAGCGTCATCTTCAGTATGACCAATATCAGTATACTTTAAACTGTCTGTACCTTCTAATTCTATTTTTGAAATAATTGTTATCATAATTAAGCTTCTTCTTTAACTGCTACTACATCCCATTTACTACCAGCTTCATTATAAATACATCCAACATACAAAATTTTATTTGCCGTTGTTGTACTAGGTGTTGTAACCCCAATAGCCCTATAAATAACATTCCATGTTAACGCTCTTGCTGTACCATCATCTGTTATTCTAATAACTAACTTCATACCCGTTGATGGTGTACCCGTTGGAGCTGCTATGGTCATAGCACTGGCTAAATCTGTTACATCCTCTTGCTCATACTCATCAATATTAGGAGTTAGTGTAGTTGCTGTTGTTGTACTGTTTACAATAGGTCTTACAATATTTTTTCTCTTAATGCTCTTTTTATTACCAGAATCTGCACTATCCTCAATAATAAACTCATCTTGATTATCTACTGTTGTTTTTTCAGTTATTGCCGTAATCTCATTAGCAGCATTTACATGAACAGCATTAGCATCACTCGTAGCTGGTAAATTTCCAATAGTAATTTTCTTCTTATTGTTACTATCAGCAGCATCCTCTATTAATAGAATATCACTGGTTGTTGGAGTAGCTTTTGCAGATACACCATTTATCTCCCCTGCTGCGTTAACGTGTACCGCATCTGAGTCAGTGCTTCCACCACCTCCGCCACCAGCGTCAGATTCTCTTAATTTTCCTAATACGTAATCATACTTAATTCCCATAATCTATTTTTTTAAGAGTAACTTAAAGATGTTCTGTTGTCCCAAACATTGTCAAAAAGCTTGTTACCGTCTGCATAAGTAACTGTAGTTACAGTTCCAGCCGTTACAGTCTTTTTAATTCTCCATTTAGCATCAGCATTAGCAGTACCTATTTCTGCAAAGCCTACGTAATTAGTTCCTGAAGGGTTGTTAGTATCTATTCTTAATGGTTCAGGCTCTTGGTTTATTGTAACAATAGCAGGAACTATTCTTAAGTCAGCTACTAGATTTACTGTTAAAGATGTTCTTATAGTACCTCCTGTTACTCCTGAGTCTGTTAATGCTACTTCTGTGTTTTCTACGACCTTTATATTAATCGTGTGACCTACAACAACTGCTGACTCTATATTAGCGTTAGAAGCAATAGCTGTAGCAAAAGCAGCAATAGTAGTTGCCGTATCAGTTGAGAACGAAGTTGATATAGTACTAGACCCTACCTTGACCGTTAAACCATTGGAGTAAGTGTCTAAGTCTATATTATCAGGAGTAGCATTTCCCTCTTGTCTTAGAATTAATTGATACACTTGCTGACCGAATCTATAACCCGAATCTACAATTACGTTATTAATATCTCTCATTCCACTCGCATCATCTGATTTAGGAGCTTGATATTGTTTACTTTGAATCATCTTAATTATTTTTTATAAATATAGTTAATTTTTATTTTTGAGTTTTTGGCTATTTATTTTCTTTCTTTCTCAGCTCTGACTCTCTTTTTATTTGTTTTTCTTTGTTTTTAATAGCCCTGTCTGTAAGAAGTTTTAAATCTCCATGTTGCATTACTAACGCAAGGAAATTTAACATAGCCAATGTTTCGCCTTCGCTTCCTAAATCAACAAGGGTTTCTTCGTCATAAACATCATCATAAGAAGGTATATACTTTTCGCCTGAAATTATTTGTGCATTTTTAAGCGTTTGCTCTGTATACGATTTAAACAAACCAATAGAACCAGGAACTTCATATTTATCATAAAAAACCTTATTGTCCCACTCTTTAAACGGCTCTAATTTTTCATCTAAATTTAACGCTTCGTTATCAGCCTTCATTTTTTCATATTTCTCTTTAGCAGGATTAATAAAAAAGTGTTTATTAAGCTGTTGTTTTAGATATGTTGGACCTGCAATATCGGGCCAGCCACCAATAGCTAAATCTAAAGAGGCTTTTAATAAAGCATCCTTACTGTTTTCTGCTAAAGCGTCTTCGTCAAAAACTTCTTTATCTTCATCTGGATCATCTATATCGAACAAAGACTCTACTATTTCATCCAACATAGGATTCACCAAGCTAGACTTAATCATCTCAAACATCCACATAGAAGCTAAAGCACCCACAAGACCTGATGTTGATGCTTTGACTGCTTGCTGTCTTTGTTTAGTAGTCATTTCACCTTTACCACCTACACCGTAAGCTATGTTTCTAATATCTAAAACTGCATTATAAGTTTGGTTAATAGCAAAACTTTTAAATAAGAAAAATATTCGTTTTATATTTGAATGAACACCTGGCTTCGACCATTCTTCAGGAGCTGTAGTAACATCTGATTTGTTGTTGACCCAATCCGATTCTACATTAGCCTTCTCTGCCGCTGCTGTGTTTGGGTTTTTAGACTCCTCCTCTATGTCAAAAGACCAGTCTTTATTTCCTTTTTCTTGTTTTGCTCTCTCTGCCATGTAGAAAGAAAGCCAAGAGCCTTGACTGGCTAACCTATCCGCAAAAGTTAAAGCACCTCCCCCTATTTTAGATAAAAACTTTTTTTCTATTTTACTTAGAGTTTCACCCCTCATTACCTTACCTTGAATGTATTCAGCTAATGATTTTGTTTTTGCTAAACTCTCGTCTCCTTCCAAAACCCTTAAAGATGTATTTGACGCTTTTTTTAACAAAGCATCAACAAACTGTCTGTTTTTCCCCATTGAAAGAGTTGTTAAAGTAAACCCTTGAGCAAAAAATACAGGGTTCTTTATTGCGGTATTTAAAACAATAGGAGCTAACTGTTTAGCTAACTGAAAAGTATTCCTTAGAGGTAGAGCAATAGTGTTTCTAACAGCATTTTCAGCAAATCTATAATACTCGTTAGCAAGACCAATATCTCTTGCGAAGTTGGGGTTTCTCTTATTAATTAATGTTTTAACCCTTTCTTGTAAAACATTATACTGGTCAGCTAGATCTTGACCTTCTTGTATATATAGTTTTTTTACAGGCTTAGATTTAACAACATTAATTAAAACTTGTTTTTCAAAAAGCGAATTAATGTCATTTGATATTTGACCATAACCAGCTTCTGTAGTTCCTAACACATCAAAATTATAAGAAGTGTTTCCTGTTGTATCTACTTCTGTTCTTTGAATAGTTCTACCAGAAGGATCTGCCGACATACCTGTAGATGAAAAATCACTATCAAGTTCTACATCAGATTTTGCACCTAATTTTTTAGCAAAAGTAGGTAGGTAGTTTTTTACAAAAGTAATTTCTTCCCCCTTAGCGTTTAGATAAGATTCTGCTAAAGGCTCTTTCAACTGCTCAAATTCGTCTTTTAAAAAGTTTAAAAACTCCTTTTCGTTAGGTGTTAAAAGATTTTCTAAATTACTTTCTCCTGTTACAGGGTCTACCTTAGTTTCTATACTATCTAAATTTAAGTCTTTTACTATTTTTTCTAATAATTCAGCCTTTCTTGTTTCTGCTCTTTTAGTTATCCTATAACTCTTACCTTTTGTTCTACCAACTTCTTTTAATTTTTTTATCTGATTCTTTAAAGATTCAATTTTCTCTTTTAAGTTTTTGTTAGACTCCTCGACAGTCAATCCTTCATCTTCTTGTGTTAACCAAGATATAACGCCAATTTTATTAGACTGTCTTTCTTTTATCTTTAGCTCATCTCTTTTTTTTGCTCTTCTTTTTAGGAATGCTTCTGTTTCTTCTTGAGTTTTATTCCAGCTTTTGTTATATTCTCCAAAAAGAATAGATGCAAAATCTTTAGCAGCCCTTTCTGATATTGTAGCTGCTTTAGCATAAGCTGATAAGTTACCTGTGTTTTTACCAAATATTCCTTTAGTAAATAATCCAGCATCAATCATATTGTTTAGCTTAATCCTAAATGTTTCTGCTTTTTTAATTGACTTTAAAGCTGTTGCAATTTTATTAACACCTGCTGTTGAATTAAAAGTGAAAACCTCATCTATTGCAGAATGCAAATCCATTAAAGACTCACTATCCAATAACAAGTATTCTCCCTTACCGTCTTTTTTATTAAGAAGATTTTTAGCATTAATTAAATCTTTTACGATTGCCTTTTGCCTCTCAGTCATTCCGTCTGTTAGGTCATTAAAATCAGTTCTTAACTTATCAATTCTAGAGTTAAGCCAATTAACCATATCCTCTCTAGCTTCGGCTGCTGCTTCTAACTTTTTATCTTTGGCATCCTGTTTAGATTGCTCTTCTTTTAATTTTCTATACTCTTCAAAAGACATGCTAAGGTTTGCTGCATCATACTCTTCTTTTAAAGCTTCTTCAATAAGTTCTTGTTTTTTTTCTCTAAACTTAGTTTCTGCATCTAATGCTTTAGCTATTATGTCTTGTGTTTGATCTTTAACATCTTTCATACTAGCCTTACCATCTAAAGACTTAATAAGTCCATTAGCAGCATCTAGGAAAGCGTCTATGTCATCTACTCTGTTTATGTTTAACCTGGATAAATCCAACGCTAAAGACTTTCTAAAACCTGTAGTTTTTTTAGCTTTTCTTTTTAATCTTGACTGTATTCTTTTTGCCTCAGCTTTCTTTTCTTTTAGCTCTCCTTTTTTTAGTTGTTTGTTTATGCTATCTCTTAATTCTAAGAAATCATTAATCTTAGCAGGGTCTGCTTTTGCTGCTCTTTTTAAGGCTGCTTTTAGCTGTGCTTTCGTTAAGCTTTTTGAATTGGTTTCTATAGACTCAAACAAATCATCAATCATTTTTTGTTGTGATTTTCTTAAGTTGTTAGCACCTTTTCTCTGCTCTATTAATCTCTTTTTTAACTGTTGCTTTTCGGTGGTTATAATCTTTTTAGACTCATCAAGCTTAGGTATTCCTTTTCTGTTCTTTTTAGGAGGCTTACCCTCTGATTCAAAGTTCGGAACAAGCCTATTTACATAGTCTGCCTTTATTTCTTGTTGGTCTTCTTTGCTTAAAGACTTATACCAGTCTGCTCTTTCTACTGTTTTAAAAGATTCTGAAATTGATTCTTTTGTATCTAAACCTGATTCCCCAGCCTTCTTATACGCTTCTTTTGCTTTATTAAATGTGCCACCTCGCTCAACTGCTTTCTCTGACTCTTCTTTTAAAGCGTCTTTAAATTCTTTTTCAGAAAAAGAATCTAATTTGTTTTTTTGCTCATCAGTTAGTTTTTTATAACCGTCTTGGTCTCTAAATTTAGAGACAGCAATATTGTAAGCATCTCTAAAAGTTTTAGTTGTTTTTAAAGCTGCTTTTGTAAGAGTAAGAACAGCATCCAAAGCAGCAGAAAAACCTAGATCAGATTTTGTAGTACTTCTTATCTTTTTCTGTAAAGAGTCTATTTTATCTATTGTTGATTGTAAGTTATCTTTGGTTATCTCTTGGTCTAATTCTTCTTGAGTAAATGTGTCACCTTCCTCAACAACCTCTTCAGTAGTTGTATCAGTTGTAGCTTGTTGTGTTTGCTTTAACTTTACTTCACCTCTAAAAATTTTTCCATCTTCTGATATAAATTCTACAGTAGCAGCTGCTTTATTGGGATTGTTTTTATCAACTCTAACTTCAAAAACTTTATTTATTTTTGCACCAACTGGAGCAGAGTCTTCTGTTACCTCATATCCTTTATTATCTAAAGCTACTTCTGGTTTAACCCCAGTTGTATTTCTTTGAGAAGAATCTTTGTCACTTCTGTTAAATGTATAAGTGGTTTTTGTTATACCGTCTTTAGTTTCTGTATTTTCAAAATAAGTAAGTGTTCTTCCCTTTTTATCTGTTACAGTTTCAGAAGTTAAAGCATCTTCAGTAGTTTCTTCAGTTGTAACTTCTTCTGTTTTAGCTTCTGTAGCCTTCGCTTTTTTCTTTAGCTCTGATACATCTATATCATTCTCTTTAGCGTATACCTCTAACTCCTCTTCAGACATATCATCTAGTCTTTGAGGTTCTTTAGCCTTCGCTTTTTTCTTTAACTCTGATACATCTATATCATTCTCCTTAGCGTATGCCTCTAGTTCCTCTTCAGACATATCATCTAGTCTTTGAGGTTCTGACTCCACTTCTTCTCCTACTATTTTCTCAATCTCAGCATCTTTCTCTTTAGCGTCTACTGCTCTTTGGTTCTTATCAAAAACATCTAAACCAATAATCTCTAATTTTTTCTCATCTGTTAAACCTTCTAAATCAACATCTTCTCCTTTTAGTGTGTTAGTAAGATTTTCTATTGATTTTTTAACTTTTTCAGTAGTAACCTCTGGGTTCTGAGCTGACTCATAAGCCTCTATAGCTTGTGCTAAAGAACCCGTAGGGTCTCCTTCAGCTCTCTTCTTAGCAGCTTCTACAAATCCTGTAGGGAAGGTCATAAACCCAACAGACCCTAGAGTAAGTAAAAACTTCTCTACACCTTCTTCGCCCTCTCCAAAAACATTTTTATATTGCTCCTCTGTGAAGAATCCATTCTTAACACCTTCAGAAACAAAATCACCAACATACTCCTCTGTAACACCACCAACCGTTCTTGATGTAACCTCTTTTGCAAATCTACCTGCGTAATTATCTAAGTACTTTAGGAACTTACCATACTTAGACTTGGAAAGCTTACTTATTAAAGCATCAAAACCTTTTGCTGAAGTAGACTCTGCCGCACCCATGAAGAAATCTGTTCTATCATCAGCAAGTTCAAAAGCTAAACCTTCTGTTACTATTTCTGCTGTGTTGTCTAAAAACTTAACAAGCTTAGGGCTTTTTCTTAAGTAAGAAATTTTAGACAAATATTTAGGTATGTTTAAAAGCTTGTAACCGCCACCTATAACATTTCTAGTTGCTAGAATCTCTAAACCTATCGCCCCTGAAACCCCTAAAGTTTCTCCTAGTTTTTCTGAAAAATTCTTTTCCCCTGCTTCTATTTGCTCTTCGGTCAGTTTCATTCCTTCGTCTTGAAGGATATTAACTGCATTTTGCCTAAAATCAAGATTAGAGCTGTAGTCCACTCCTGTTATTTCCTCATAAATAGATTCACCAAAAGACGTAACAACCTCACCAAACTTGTCTAAACCTGGTAAATAAAACTCACTATCCTCTGCACTAAAAACAGTACCCCAACCTCTTTCTACAGCAGCAGGGTCTTCGTTGAGTAATAATAACCTTGATAGTGCTGTGATGTTTCTATCAGCATCGTCGTAAGCCTCTACATAAGATTCTGATTTTGCTTTTAATTTAGCATCATAAATATCTCCCATGAAATATTCAGAATAATCAGCATCCTTACCTCCTAGTATATTATCAACAGTAGCATAAGCACCTTTTTCTTGCTCGTTATCTGTTCCTTTGTTTATTATAAACTTATCTCCACCAAAATTTTGATACTGCTCAGGAGTTAATGTTTTAACAAAGTTTTCTCTAAGAGCATCTCTCTTGGCTATCTCTAACTTTAGTCTATCATGGAGCTTAACGTAATCTGATTTATACTCTTTTTCAAAACCTATTTCTCTTTGCTTTACATCCTCCTTAAGGTCTTTGTTTACATCACCGTTTTCATCTATAAAAGCCTTGTCTGAGTTTTCTCTTAATTCTGATATTTTTTTATCAGAAACTTTAACTATTTCCTGTAGCTTTTCTAACTCTGCTTTTTTACTAGGGTCTCTTTTTATCTTGCTTATTTTTAATAAAGCATTTGACCTATTTTTTATCGCACCTTTGTATTGGTTTATTTCATCTTCATCATACCCTAGACTAGAAATACCAATTCTACCAGTTTCATCTTGTATCTCTAAATCTGCTATTTTCTTAGCCTCTTCTTCTGTCTTTCCAGCCGAAACTTCTTCTGATTGAATAGCATTTTTTCTGTTTTCTAAATAAGATTTTGAAATGCTTGTTAATTCTTCGTTTCTAGCAGAGTATAAATTTCTTTCTATATCTGTGTTAAACACAGTAGGATTTTGCTCTTTTATTGTTTCTAAAAACTCAGTAGGCAGTGCGTCTAAAGAGCTAAAATTGTTTTCTGTTAAAAATTTAGAAACAGCCTCTTGACCTCCTTTTTCTTCTTTAGGTCTAAAATCAGACTCTGCTTTTTGTTCTGAAGCCTCTAAAAACTCTTCCTTTTTCTCTTCTTCTAATCTTCCTTGTTGTTGTAAAGATTTAAAAGTCTCTTCGTCAGAAGTTACAACAGGAGTTACTGACTTCTTTTGCTCACCCCTCCAATCTTGAGATTCCAAAGAACCATCTTCCGATACAGATTCCGTATCTTCTTGAACCACCTCTTGAGGTTCTTCCTGAACCACTTCTTGAACTTCTTCTTGAGGCTCTTCTTGGTCTTTTTTTTTACCCGAAAGTTGGTCTAAAGCATCCTCAATGTTCTCGCCATAAGATTCTTTTAATTCTGAGTAGCTATAACTACCATAATCAGGAACATCAACAGTTCCATTGAGCTGATCTATCGCTTGTAACCAATTTTCACCATACTCTTCTTGAAGTTGCTCTTTAGTGAAACTACCGTATTCTGGGATATTTATACTTATACTGTCTGGCATTTTTTATGGTTTTGGTGGGAATTTTAATGGAGGTAATAGCTTTGAGGTTTTACTTCCTAAACCTTTTAAAAGGTTAGTGAAGCCATCAGAGTTTGTTTTTATCTCTGCTGATGTAGTGCCATCGCTATAAGTTATTGTAATATAATCTGAAGAACCAGAAGCACTTTCTGCTTTTACCGAAGATATAGACTTGCCGTCATGATTTGCTCCCGACCAAGATTCAGTCAATAAATCAGACCAAGCTCCCTCTCTTGTTTTTTCATTTGAACTCGAAAGAGAACCTTTTACTTCTTTCATTTTCGCTTGGTTTTCGCTTGAGGCAAAACCTCCTATCCACTGACTCGTTGCAGAGCCGTCTAAGTCTGTAAATATATTTTTAATACCCTTAGAAAAAGCTGCCATTTTCTTGAATGCAAATTTCCAATCATGAACACCTTGATCGCCTTCTTGAACCTCTAAATAATCTTTAGGCTTGGTGTATGGACTACCACTAACCCTTTCTTCATTAGTAATAACATTTTCTACCCCTGTGTTGTTTATAAACGAGTTTAACTGCTCCTCAAAACCTACACCTAAAGGTATTACCTTTTTATCCCCATTAGACATAGTTATAACCACAGAAGTTGTTGCTAATCTTGGGTTTTCTTTAGGAGTTTCTCTTACAGCTTTAATAATTTGCTGTTTACCATAAGACTTGTTTATTTGATTCACTAAGTTAGAAAGCTCTACGTTAGCCTTATCAGTGTCTTTATCATAATGAACTGTTCCTAATAAAATATTTCTTCTATTAGCAGCCTCTATTTTTTCTTGACCTCTTTGTGTTGGTCTAGGTTGAGTATAATCCGTAAATCCATAAGCTTGCTGAGTTGATCCTGCTGCTGCTACCCCTTTGTCTATAAGCTCTTGCCTTCTTTCTGGAGTGTAATATTTCCTAGCTTCTTCACCGTAAAATTTAATATCTTTATCTATGTATGAATCCACAATAAATTCAATCCCTTCAGTAGACTGAACACCTTTGTTTATCATAACTTTCTTACCTCCTATTGTTTTTACTACAGGCGTGTCATAATCATATTTTATTTTACTAATCTCATCGGTCATAGCCTTCAAGGTATCTGCCGCATCATATTTTTCACTTAATATCAATCCTGAAGTATCAAAATTTCCAGCTTGGGCTTCACTAACAAAGTCAAAAACCTTCTGTCTAGACTCTTCTGTATAATTAGAACCTGGCTTGTTTATCAACTTTAACAACTCGTTAGCATACTTTTGAGTATCTTTTGATGAGGCAACATGTTGAGCCATTTCATTCTGCTTCTGCCTAAGCTTAAGTGTGGCATCAAAATCACCTTTAATTATTGCTCTAGCATTGTCTCTATAAAACTGCTGCAAATCATTAACCATTGGCTTAAAAGTACCAACATCCCTAGACCATAACTGACTCATATCAGAAGCCTTAGCTATAGCATCAGTAACCTCTTCGTCTTTCTTTTTTGCCTCTGTTAGCCTTTCCTTAAAATAAGGATTATAAGTGTTCCCAAAAACTTGAGCCGCACCTTTTCCTTGTCCTGTAGATAAACCTGTAGGGTTGTTTTTCTTTGCCATTATAGTTACCTTCTTTTTATAGACATACGCCTTCTTAACTCATTGTATCTTTTATGATCCTCTGGAGTAAATTTTTTAGTTTTATCATCACCTCCCATCTCTGGTGAACTTTCAGCCTGCGGAGGAGAAAAAGGTGTAGACCTTACCTCATCCATAGCTTTTGCCCTTTTATACGAATTATATATTCCTAAGTTATCTGAAATCATTGCCCTGGTATTTTAAATTTGTTATCAGGATTATAACGAAGACTACTGTTGTTATAAATATTCCCAAACGAGTAATCATTATTAAAAGGAGATGCTTGACCTTGGTTATATATACCCATGTTGTTAGGTGGAGGAAAAGTTGGATTAGTTGGAACAGTAGCTGTTGTTGAAGCAACTGTAGTTGGAACAGTAGATCCTGAACCACCTAAAGCATTCATATACTGATTAAACTGCATAGCGTCTAATCCCATTTGAGAACCTGCCTGAACACCACCCATAATGTTTTGCATTCCTGCTCCTGTCATTCCTTCTGCCGCTGCCATAGTTTGTTGATAAGGCAAAGCTTGATTGTACTCAAATTCTTTATCCTTAAAACCTGCAACAACGCCTCTAGTGTTCTGTAAAGCCTGCTCATTCGCTTGCCTTTGTTGAGCATCCATTGACAACATATTTCTATAAGCATCCAAAGCTGTTTGCTGAACCCCAGGCAATCCTGCCAATCCTGCTTTTCTATCACCCATAGCATCAAAAGAAGCCTGTTGCGCTCTCATTATATTGCTTAAATATTGTTCTTTCTGTTCAGCAGGCATACCTCTTAGAGCTTGGATTTGAGCATCTGTTAAGCTATCTAAAATCTCTTGAGGGATTTCATAAGTTGGTCTATCCATAGAGCTTCTCAACTGATTACCTCTTACAGCCTGGTAGATACCTGTTCCTGCTTGGATTACTGCTGGTGCTAGTGCTAGTGCTAATGGTATTGGCATATCTTTTTCTTTTTACTAATTTATGAAATATATATTATCTATTACTTCGCTCCGAAAGTGAGTAGTTCATGCTAACCGCAAACAACCTCTCTTCATTAGTTGAATCGTTAATTAACTTAAACAATATGCTCACATCTCTCATAGAGTCTCCTTCTATTAATGGGTTTTCTACATTAGGTGTGTTCTCGTCTTTCCATATAGGTGCGTAATGGATGTTTTCTTTACTATAAAGTGTGTGACCTTGACCATAAGCTACAGAGAAATCGTCTTTAGTTAAATTACTTCTCTGACCTCCTTGAGTAAATATATCCCTAACCTGCCACACAGAATCAGACTCCTCGCTTAACGCTTGGAATACTTTTACATTACTTGGGTTTTGATTAAATACCGCCCAAACCTCACTACCTCTTTCTTCTCCGTAAAAGCTATTTCTTTTCGCTCCAGAGGTGTTGTGCAAATATGCTTGACCATTTCTAAAGCTTAAGAAATCAATACCTATTCTAACCATACACTCAGGAGCGTAAGAATAGAAAGATGTCCAATGACCTGTCTTTTCAGAAAAAGCCAATGTTTCAGCAGGTATTGTTAAAAGCCTTTGTCTGTCCAGAGATATATCTCCTGCAACACTGTTTATAATAAAAGTTCCGTTAGATAAATCTCTTACAACCTCAAACTCTGTGGGTACTCCCTGTTCGTTAGCTGTATATAAGATGTCAAAGGTAAATGTGAGACCATCCCTAGTTTCTGTAATCTGATCTGCTTGTGAGGAAACTAAAGCTAGTTCATCAGGAGTAAACCCTTCTTCTCTACTTACACTTCCAAAAGCGATTATATACTCATCAAAGTTCTCATCAAAAACACCCCAAACTTCAGGCATTAAATTAAAAGCTGAGTAGAAATTACTCTTGCTCTCAAAATAAGCGTGCATTTTTTTGTCAGATAAAGGAGTAATACCATCATTAGACAACCTTAATACCTTACCGTTTCTAACATCAAACCAATATCTTCTACCCTCGTTTTCTACAAAGCTTTCTGGATTTAAAGTACCATAGTCACCGCTGTAATATATTATTTTTGATAAAACTTTTGCTGAAGAAGCGACAGTACCTTGGTCAAATTGGTCAAAAATAACATTCTCCTCTACTAATATCTTTCCTGTTTTTGTTTCTTGGTAACAGTCTAAACGCTTATCCTGAGAAAATAACTTTTGGATAGAGCCATACTTTCTGTCATAAGTTTCAAATGCCGTATCAAAGAAGCTGTTTAAGCCGTTTATATTTGTTTCTGGTATGAATCTATCAGAATAATAAATAGATGTTATCCTGTTTACTCTTTGAGCATCTTTATCAACAATGTTAGGTCTTCCTATATCTGATACTTTAGATTGGAAAAAATCAGAAACTAACTGACTATCTATATTTGTTTTATAAAAACCACTAGGAGCAGTTGTTATGTTTCTTGTTCTATAATAAGTATCACCTCCTGTAAATATACCCTTAGCTCCATCCAACAAGTTAAATGGGTCTTGGTCTTGAGTACGACCTTGGTGGTAACTAATTGTGTCACCACTTACAGGGTCAACAGCTTTTAAGACATCGTAACACTCTCCTATTTCATAATATATTTCTTGGTCCACATCAAGCTTTGGAGTGTATATCTCAAAAAAAGCACCGCCAGTCAAATCTTTATCTTGAATGTCGTTTTTAACCTTTAATATACCAGCCTCAAAAGAAACAACCTTTAAATCTATATAATCTTCGTAGTAATTATTATTAGCGTCTTTAATAAGACGCATTCTATCTCCTGTGGTAAAATCATAAACTAAAACAGAATCTGGATTAGTTGTCTTATACTCATCAGTTAAATTAGTAATATCAAAATCTATAATTGAAGCGTCATTAAAGTTAGTTCCACCAACAGAATAAGAAACATCTGAGGTAAACCATTGAATGTATTTACTTAGTTCTGTATTTAACGTCCTAACAATCTGATAATGAGTAGCCCAACTAGGAGCTGCGTTTGTGATTTCCCAGCCAACTACAGGAGCTGTTGTTATCTGAGTATCGTAAAAAGGTAAATCTAAGTTGTAACCAAAATTTGTAGTTCCACTTCTATTTGCCCTGTCGTAATAAACTATACCAAAACTATAAACACCGCCATTTTTCAACTTAGAAGCGTCTGAGGTTGTTTGAATAGTTAAGATTATATCCTCAAGGTCTTTAGTGTCATCATTTTGATTACCAACACTCCCTATAGTTACTGTATCCGTTAAAAGAACAGGGTTGTAATTCCCAATAACACCATAATTTAAAGTAGGAATAAAATTAAGAGTTCTTTCAAAAAGGAAACCGACTGAGTTTCCAGGAGAGTAAGCGATAAATGGCGCTTCTCCATTTGTATTTGTTTCCTGAACATCTCCCTGACTACTGACGATACTAACATCACTTTGGGGAATACCTAAAGCATCCTTAACTATAACCGTAAACTTCGTTCTTGATTTTTTAGTTAAGCCTGTATTTTTATTTGGCAACACCCAAAACTTAGTAGATCCAGGTGTTTGATTACTAGGAAACGAAGCTGTTGGATTTGTAGAAGTGTCTAACAAATTATACGCATCAGTGTTGAAAGAATATTGTTCTACGCCTGAAGTTATTTTTTGAATAGAAGTAGAGTCTTTTGGCGAACTAAAAAAGAACCCATTGTGGTCAGTAAAATTAGAAAATGAACCGTCAGGACCAGTATAATTCACTAAGCACAACTCTATTCTTTTTTGACCCAAAGCTTCTGCCACAGAAGCAGGGTTGACAAACTGAGTGTAATCATCTTGCACGAAATCACAAACATAACCTGCGTTATTAAAAGGTAGATTACCTGCAAAAATAACAGTGTCGGACAAATCTGCTATAATAACCTCTATATTATCTAATATTTGACCGTTAGAAACAGTTACTTGTAACTCTTTAACAGGTTGTTGAACTTCGCCTGTTGGAATATCAATGACACCAAAACCTATTCTATTTAAAAAAGTAGATGTTTTTTGATAACTCCTTTCTGGGTCTTGCAAATCTGCCTCCGTAGTCCAATGAGAAGCTACCCTCATTATATATGTTCCATCTGGAACGTTATTCATCTCCCACGTTGAAAAAACCCTTGATTCTGGGTAAGGTGTATTACCCCCACTTGGTCCTTCTATAGCATTTCTAATTCTATTATTTTGGTTTGTACTTGTAGCAAGATATACACCTCTTCCGTCTTGAAGAGGAGCAGCCGAACTTGAACCTGAGCCTCCCTCTGGAATCTGAGTAGAAACACAATAATAGTCTGTTCCTGCTAGATATATAACAAAACCACCTAAAGGAATTTGCTGCTGATAGCTTGACCTTAAACCTGTATTAGGTACTGTGGTGTTTTTTCCGAAACCTCCAAAAGCATAAGTAGAGGAGTCTCCAGTCCTAGTTATAGGTTGATACCTGCTGTAAGCTTTATTCGAAGGTTGTCTCGCATTTGAAATCCTTAAAAAACCCTTTATTGTATTTTCGCTAGTTGAAAACTCAGGTTCATAATCTACTTCTAAATCTAAATTCACATCTACATTATCATAACCTTCTGTTATGTTTCCATAAGCTAGTCTATTTCCCTCTATGTACTCTTGTGCTTGTGCTAACTGAGGAAGAGAATCAAAAAGTTTATTGGACCTAGGTAAAGAAATATTATTGTAGTTTTTTTCATTTTTGAATTTATACAAATAATTCCCGTCTGCGTCTGTATCATAATCAGAAGCATCTTTATCCTCTGCCTCCAAAAAATCTCCTATATTGCCAACCCTAAAAGCGACTATAACTCTTTTTACAAGCTCTCCTCCTTTAGGTATAGTAACCTCGATAACATTATTATCACCAGGAATAGCCTGAATAGATATAGGTGAATAAGCACTTTCTTCTTGATCATCATAAACATAAGCCGCTTTGAATTGAACTATTTTATCTGTTAAATGATTAACAAGCTGATTTTCGTCTAATTCAAACTTAAAAGTTGGCGGCTTTAAAGGAGGATACTTAATAGCATCTATCACCTCTTCTTTTATTGGCTCTATGTAAGAGCCTGCCTTTGCCTTTTGTATGTTTATTTTACGAGGAGGGTTAAATCCATCAGTAAAGTAAAGCAAGTGGTTGCTTTCATCAAACTCTACAACATTATGACCTGTTATTAATTCTTCAGATTGAAAGTTTAAAACACTTGCAATCATAACCTTGTCTATCTTACTCTCTACATGGTTGTACTCGAATATACCATGATTACCCTCTGAGTTATATACAAAGTAATAACTTAAGTCTCTTAGCTTATCCCAGCATGAGCCTATAACCTTATTAGTTCCTGAAGGTAGTTCTGTATTTGGTATAAATGTGTTACCTTGAATATTTTCAGCAGAATAAACACCGTTATCAGTAGAAGAACCTATTCGTACATTAACATTCTTTCGTGAAAAACCAGGCTCTATTAACCTCTCTTCGGTATCTAAATCCATACCGTATAAAAACTGTCTTTTCTCGTAACCCATTTTTTAAAATTTAGGTGATGCTTTATTACCTTTTCTAAACGCTTGTAAAAGGTCTTGAACACTTTTAGATGACATCCTAGACCTTAAAAGTTTTTTGTTACCACCATAAAGCTGTCTTTTTCTTTCCGAAACACCAGCTCCAATGTTAGCATTGTTCTCTGTCAACTTCCAGTCTATCCAAGCTTTAATAGTTTCTATGGCAAATGGATGAACCGTAAATTCACCATCTGTTTTATTAGGGTCTGCCAGATACTCTAAGGTGATAGTAGCACCTCCTTGATACCTGTCTAATTGAATTTGCTGATAATTCTTATCTATTTTAAATCCACCGTTAATATTGTTTCCCCCTCCTAGACCAAAATACCTACCAACGTTTTCACCGTTTGTATAATGAACTGAAGAGTACTCAACGTTACCAATGTTATAGTCACTAGAAGAAGAGTCATCTGTGCTTTTTTTTCTTGAAATTCTTTTTCCGCAGTCGTTTAAAGTCCTGTTTAAGGCTATACCGTCATTTACACCAATTTCTCTAAAGAAACCATGTGAATCTGTAAAACCTATACGTATATAATTTAAGTAGTCATTAGGTAAGTCAACAGTGTCTATTTCAGAAACAGTAAGCTCTTTTATTACAGGAACTCCCATGATGTCATAATGAAGCTCTCTTAAGCACGCTATACCCAATTGAAGTGCCTGAACAAACCTATGTTCTGTTCTTCCTGTTTCTATTAAAAACTCTCTAACTACTTTTTCTAATTCCATTAGTCTTTGCTGTTATCGTTTATATCGTCTTTAGGCATCTGTCTTTGCTGTCTGTAAAGTTCTACTGTAAACCCTACTAAAGCTTGCTGCATATCTAAAGGAATATCAACTTCAGGATCTATCTCCTCTGATTGGATACCACCTGCTAATTTTATTAAAACATTATCAACACAATCAGAAGGTTTTAAATTAATAAAATACATCTTTGTGTTCTCAACAAAATAACCTCTTCTACCTCCTAAGTTAGCAACCAACAAACCTCTAGACAATCCTAAAAAGTTTGGGTTTGAAGGAACGAAAGTATCCATCTCTGAAGTAACGTTTGAAACATGGACTATACCCATTCCTAATGGGAGACCAACATAAGTAGAAGGTATTTTAACATACTTCATTCCCCTTATCTTATCTTCTTTTACTTCTTCTATAAATGTGTAAACAAAACCACCATCTAGCCAACTAACACCCTCCGCCTTGTTCTGATAAAAACTTTGTTTTATCATTTGACCAAAAGCTTGGTCCACATAGATCATTAACTCATCTTTTCTAACCTCAGAGTCTGGAGTAGGAGTACCACCCTCTATAATCCTTTGTGCCTGTTCCGCTATTATTTCTCTAGTATCCCTTGTCATTTCTTAAATGTGTTATACTCCCTGTTGTTTCATTTGTTCGGCATACTGAATCAACTGAGGCTCTCTCAAGTTAATTCCTAAGTATGAAGCACACATCATTATTATTTCATTTACAACCTCGTCAGGAGCTTCTAAATCAACAGAGTTTGCAGCATCGTAAACAGGTCTACCGTTTACTACTGTAAAAGCCCAATAAGGACTTACAGGCTGCCTTAAGTAAGTAAAGTCTACTACACCTATGTTTTTTGGATATATCTGTATATGGTCTTTATAAAAAGCTGCTATGACATATTTTTTAGCCTTAATACGCTTTGCGTAAATACTAGAACCTAAAAAGGAAGAAATCTCGTTATCGTTGACAATATCAACCTGACTAGGCACAACAACTGTTTCTCCATTTTCTTCAAACTTATAATTATATACCAAACTTGATAAATGCAAATAGTCTGTCGGCAAAGCAAGCTTACCATCACTACCAATAGTAGAAACATCATTCCTGACTAATAGAAATTTTAAATCGTCCGTTACTTTTTGATTCTTTTGCCAACCAGTTTTATTTTGAGTGTTATCTTTTAGATTATTATAACGCTTCATAGTCCACTCAGAAAAAGCTCGGTCTATAGACAAATTAAATTCTTTAGGGGTGATGTTACCAGATTGGTCCTTATCAGCTAAATATTTTAAAAAATCGTATACCTTATTTATATCCATTAAAATATAATTTTAGTAGCAATAGTGGTGTAAATATTTACGTCACTACTAACTGCACCTGTTCCTGTTATATCTAAATTATAAGAAGTTGTTGTAAAGTTTAGTGAAGTTACTTGAGAAAAATTAACCTCATTAGGAAGTCCATTTATCTGAAGACTACCGCTTACTTTTGCAACAGTAGACCCAGACCTTACAACTACAACCTCTCCTGTAAAATCAGAACCATTAGGTGATGTGCTGTTCAAGTTTTGCAAAACATCTGTCCCTGCAAAAACAACTTTAAAAGTTTTAGCTCCAGCGTTTGAACCAAACTGCCCTGTAAACTTAAAAACTATACAACTCCCATCAGAAGACAGGGTGTTTCCTGGTAAAGACACACTTCTTAAAGTTGTTACAACCCCTGCTGAGTTTCCAGTAGTGGTATAATCTGAGTCATACGCTATGTCTGTCGCACTTGGAACCCAAGATCTAACTCCACCAGTAGTGGAAGAAAGAATATATCCATTCGCAGCAGGATTACCTAACCCTGTTTCTTTTGTTGCTAAATCTGTTGTATCTACTAAATCTACTCCTGCTGTGTCCCTAACAGTAACAACAGACCATGATGTAGAAGATAAAATATACGTGGCTTTTACGGTAACCTTTTCTCCTGCTATTTGAGAATCCGTTAAGGAAACCCCAAATATAGTTACATTGTTTCCGCTTGGTGTAAATGTTCCTTTGTAGTCAACAATAAATGTGTCACCATCTATAGGAGTTCCACCTAAATTATAACTCCAAGAACCCGTTAATGTTCCTGTTCCTGTAAGGACTATGTGTCCTTTATCAACACCTGGCTGAACAGTAACAGAACCTCCTCCTGTGGTTAGCGTTGTTGCTTGAACACCCTGTACAGGAGCTGCAATACTAGCAGACCTCAATGAGGCAACCGATAAGTTGTTTCCTGGGCTTCTAGATATTTCATACCACTTGTTATCTGAAGTGCTATACTGAAGTATTATTGCGTAATCTTTGGTAGCTGTAAGAAAATCAGCATTATTGGCTAACTCTATATTACCACCTTCTTTTACCGTTGTAACCTTTCCTGATTCTTTACCCCTTAATACAACTACGTCTCCGTCATTAAATATACCTGCATTTATGGATGTTAAATCATCCGATGCTGTTGCACCTTCAGTCTGCACACTTACAATAGTAAAAGCTCCGTCTCTATCTATAGATAAAGCTCCAGAAGATATTTGAACATCTTTTACAGAATAAGGAGAACTAGCAGCCTTTCTTAAAACACCTGTAGTTATATCTGTTGCTCCAACTAAACTAGCTGATGGAGCTGTAAGGGAGTTATTTATGTAAACTCTATAACCTATCTGAGCATCAACAAGTTCTGTAGGATAAGCACCTCCATCTAAATTTGTAGCAGTCATTGCTGCTGTTCCTGTTGTAGCAAAAGCAGCTACCGTACCATTTAATGAACTTCCGTTGTCTGGGTCTAAATAAATAATTACATCACTTCCTGCTGAAATAGCGGTGTAAGAAGGGGTGCTTACATTTGCGTTTATAGCCAAAGCCAGAGCAGTTGCCAACTCTGTTGTTGTCCCTCCTGTTATAGGAGAAGCTGTATTAAAAACAGAAACTCCATTGTATGATAAATTTGTAATAGTACCACCTGCTGAAGTTATAGTTACACTTGAAGTTGCTGAGATATTAGAGCTTAAAGTAGCTGAAACAACCATAGCTTTCTCGGCAGCCTCTCTTCCTATCTTGTCATTAAAGAACTCTAAGCCTGTTAATGTTCCACTGGAGTCTGTAAGATAAATCCTACCTACTCCTGAACCTAATTTTGATAATTCTGAACTAACTGACATTATTCGTATATTTTAATGTTTAAATAAATTTTTAAATATTTATAAAGACCACTTCCCCCTGATGTCATATAAATATTTAAAAATTTATTTATAAAAACTAAATCAAAAGAATTGGATTCAAGTTTAACAACTTTTGCCTCTAAATAATATGCTTGATAGCCTATTGCTGATGAATCTACTGTTGTAACAGAGTTTTGTGCATATTCTTGAAAATAGCTGCTAACATCTACTTTGTATGTAGAGTTTGGAGTAGATTGAAAACCTGTAACTCTAACCGTATACAAATCCCAATCACTAGAAACGGCAACCTCTGTAATAGTAGCTGGTTGCTGTAGGTTTGTTGGGTTTTGTATTGTAACATCTTTAGGAGTGAAAATTCTAGCCGTAGGAAGGGTTTTAGCACACTCTAACTTCATTACTAAAGTCTCCTTTGGAGCAACCGAAGGGGTTGTTAAAGAGACAGCGTATTGAGTGTTATTAACACCAGTAGATGAAGGAGTTACTGTTATACCTGTTCCACCAGTGACGCTTGATGTAGCTGCACCGTTTTGTATATCTTGAAGAACAGAAGGACTAAGGTTAAGGGTATAGGTAGTCTCATTTCCATTAACACTTGTTGTAACATTAACACCAGTTCCTCCGTCAGCAACAACAGAAGTAGACCCTGCTGAAGAGCCTGTTCCTGTAATTGGAATAGGATCTCCTGATGTACAACCGCAATCGTCATCACATTGAGAAACTTCTTTTATTTGAGCAGTTAAGCTCGTGATAGCGGCTGAGTCTCCACATTCATAAGCAGTTCTTAAAGAAGCTAAATGAGAAGTTATTATAGTGTATCTTTCTAAAGCTAAGTCTGCTAAAGTTTTATTAGTACACTTATACTTCATGTATTCCCCAAAAACAGTATTAATACAACAGAATACATCACAAAGGTTGTTGTCACAATCTACATTTATTGAATCCGAAGAAGAGAAAGAATCTGACAAAGTTATCCCACCTCCAAAATCGTATAAAACATGAGCCTCAAAAGAGAAAGATTGTAGTTGACTGTAAAAAGAATTAGTTGATAAAATAGTGCTATAACCCACTAAAGGAGCTATACCTGGAACTGAAGTAAAGTATAATGTAGTTCTTCTTTGAACTATTGTTCCGTCTGCCGTATTATCGGTAACACTAGCAACACTTACAACCGTAGTATCCGAACTTTGGACATAATTAACACCTGTTATAGTGTATTGACCATTATTTCCAGTTGAGCTTATTACATCAAACTTATTGCCAACAGTAAAAAAACCAACCTTTTCTCCCGAAACACTAAAAGTATTTGCTGAAGAACTTGCCGCTGAAATATTAAACCTATCATTAGGTGTGACAGCATTAACCAAATAATTAGTAGTGTCAGCACCCTTTAGCTCAGGTGATAAACAATCCGCTGTTAGCTGATTAGTTGCTTTCGGTTTTGCGTATGAGTAAGTAAAAGTCTTAATTTTAGAAACGGTGTCACTACCTACTGTAGCCCTGTACTCAAAAGTATAAAGACCGACCTCTGGCGTTCCTCCTGATAACAGAGGTACATTTATTGAAGTTGTATTAACTGTTGAAGTTGAGCCTGTTATATCTGCCGAACCTGCTAAATTATTGTAAACAACTCCACTTGGAGCTGTAATTTTAATCCTACCTGTTACATCAGCTAAAGCTACACTTTGAGAAGGATAGTCTGTTATATCGGTAAACTTAAAGACTTTATCGCTTCCACCCAATAAAAACGATACGTTAAAATCTGTTGTTGTTAAAGCCATCTTTTTATAATAACATTATTGATTAGTAAATATACATAAAAAAAAAAGAGAGGCTTTTTTGACCTCTCTTTAGCTTTTAATACATAAAAAACTTACTTTTTAGCAGCTTCCTTTTTCTCTTCTTCTAGCAGTTTTTCGTTCTCACACTCAACTACCATTTCCTCTATCTGTTTATAAACATCAGGATTAAACTCTAAGTGCTGAGTAGCTCCTTTTATTCCTGTGCCTCTTTCTCCCAACATACCAATATTGTTGGCTGAAATACTACCAAAAGCATTCTTACAAACTTTGAATCTTAAAGCTTTCTTAAGCATCTTATACTCCTTAGTTCCTTCAAACTTCTCTTTAGCTGGCTTCTTGTTGTTTTCTACAGCGTCCTTAATTGACTTATAAGCCTCTTTTATTTCTGTTCTTGTTGTAGCTAAGTCTACAAAGAAATCTAAAGGATCTGCATAAGAAGGGACATCAAGTATTCTTGTTTTACCACCTATATTATTATAGAAAGACCTACCTGCTTTGTCGTAAGAAATAACATTATCTCTTAATGCTAAAGACAACACCTCTTTAAATCTTCTTGTTTCTGATTCTAACTCCTTCTCAAATCTGTAAGGGTCATAGTTTATCATGTCAAAGAATATGCTTCTTGCACTTTTTATACTAGCAATAATTGTGTCATTATTAGTATTGTCAAAAGCTACATTTAAAGTAATTGCCAGTCCTTCAATCTCTTCAGCAGACAAGTCGTTTACAATCTGAGATAAAGATAAAATCTTCTCCTGTCTTTGTAATTTTACATTTGTCTTATACTGACTAGAGTTAGACCTAAAGATAGCTGACTTATTAGGTGCAGCAGTTCCCTCTTCGTGATTAGCAATATTGTGATTAGTATACTCTAAGTACTTTTGCTTTGTAACCTCCATTGGATGAGAAATTAAATTACCGTCATTAAAGAGTAAAACACCTCTTCTTTTTTCGGCAGTTTCTGATTGCTCATCTACAAATATAGATGTCTCACCAATTGAATACCTAATTCTTCTTAACCCTGATTGTTGATTCCCGAAATCATCTTCCCACTCCATATAAACTTCGTCCTCTGCAGGAATCTGATAGAAAGGAGGGTACTTTCCGTTTTTTGATTTAACTAGCGTATATACGACATTACGCATTCCTGAATTTACAGCCTGTTTTGGCTGCTTTGCTAATTGTGCCATTTTAATTTTAGTTTTAATTAATTTAAAGTCCTAAGACTTACTTCATTGATTTTTTACCTTTACACTTCCACTTTTTTCTTGATAAAGCGTTAGGAGAGTTAGCCTTACGTGCTGAAGGGTGTTTCTTAGCAATACCTGCACTTCTAGCGCAGTACGCATCACCTTTTTTAGTACCAGGACGTATTCTGTCTCCTCCTCCTTTAGCTTTTCCTGCTTGACCATAAGAAACTTTTTTAGTTCTTCCAGTTTTACTGTTTTTTACAACTTTTACAAATCTTTTACCTTTTGCTGGAGTTTTAGCTGCCATATTAATTAAGCTTAGTGTTAATATTAAAAGAGGGATGAACTAACACCCCTCTTTTTTTAATCCTTGTAGAATTATCCTTGCTTGATGTAAGCGAACTTGTTCAAACAGAAAGACTCTAGACCTACGTTGTCCTTGTAGAATACGCTATAAGTATCCTTACCAGTGATTTTGTAGTTATCAATAATCTCCGATCTTTGGTTTCTTTCTCCTGTAGCAGGATTAACCAAGTAACGAAGTCTTAAGTGATTAGTCTTCTCTCCTGTTCCAGCATCTCTAGTCTGATCCATTGGGATAACAAGACCTTCGTTTGTGAAACCAAAACCATCAGCACCTAAAGTCTGAAGGTCATTGAAAGAATCAAACTTCTTCTTAGAGAAGATGTAGTCATCAATCTTGAACTTGTCAAACTGGAAGTTTACGCTCGCCTCTTCAGAGAAAGTGTAGTTACCATAAGTAATAGCACCTGCAGTCTTGTAAGAAGCTAGAGTGTTGTCAATCGCAATAGACAAGTCAATTCCTGGAGCTAATAGATTGCTCTTAGAACCTTTTTGCTTATCCAAAACCTTAACTAAAGACTCAGCATCTTGCTTATCCCAACCTGTGTTTTGAGCGTAAGCAGAAGTGTTTCCTTTTGATAGGATACCTGGTATAAGACCCTCTGTTAGAGAAAGTGGACCAAAGTTGTTATCGTTATTAGCGTTAGCAACCCAAGCATTAGCTACAGTATCGTTGTTAAGCTTCTCACCCAAAAGTAAAGTCAATTCCTTTTGAGACATGAAGTTTTTATACTCATCAGCCTCTCCTTTTAGGTAGTACATCTTACCTGCCTTACCGTCTTTACCTACAAAGTCAACCCAAGATAACATATCTCTTTCTGTTGAAGTAACTTCATAAGTTCCTTTTACAGTCTGAATTTGGTTAATCTCTTTTTTAACTTTAGTCTGTCTAGCTCCTGGCTGCATAGAACCTTCTCCGTAAGCGTTACCGTAGATAACGATTTCTTGAGCTGAACCTATAGCTGGAACACTGTCACCAGAATCCAAAGGCGAAGCCTTGAAAGTTGTTGCAGTAACCTCGTCTATAATAGCCTTAATGTATCTGTCAGCAGAAACAATTCCTGATGCAGGCTTAATTAAGATTAATTCACCTCTTCTTGGAATAGTGATAGAAGAAGTAGTACTTCCATCATAAGGAGAAGCAAATTCTGGAACATCATATTTAGATGATGCAGCCATAGTGAAAGTTGCTTGCGCTCCTGCTGCTGCTCCTGCTGAAGTAGCGTAAAGCTTAGGGTAAATTCTTTCTTCCTCGTAGTGAGTATATTCCAAAGCAGAAACACCTTTTTCTGCTCCAATCATTGATAACATTCCTGTTAACATTTGATTACCAAAAGTTTGAGTTAATTCTGACTCAATCTCTGGCTTGTGTAAATCCATTGTAGTTACAAAGTTATAATCTCCAACTCTGTTAAAACTACCTCCTTGATATGGTAATGCCATTTTTTTTAGTTTTTAAAATTATCTAATTCCTTGACCTTTTAAGAAACCGTCAATTATCTGATCCTGAACACTAGCATTAGAAGATGGTGCTTGTGATTTCTTAGATTTATCAACTACGTTGTTAATCTCCTTCACAGCATTTATCTCGCCTTTGTTAATGTTAGCCTCAACTGCCGACTTCAATATTTGATCGAAAAAAAGTTCTTTGGCGATAGTCTCCTTCATATTATTATAATCTACACCGTTAGCACTAACGAAGTTGCTATAATACTCATTGATACCATTCATCCTTTCCTGAACCTTTTGCTTCATCTCATCATTCAACTCAAACGTAAATTCATTATCCTCTCCGAGTTTAAGACTTACTGAGTTAAATTCTTTTAATGATTCTGAAACAGAAGACTCATAACGATTCTTCAATTCTTCAAATTCTTTTTGTTGCTTCTCTATTAGTTCTTTGTCATCTGTAGGTTTTTTCAAGTCTGGCAAAGAATACTTCTCATCATTCTTTACAGAATTTAAGAAATCTTTACTTTCCTTTTGTAGCCTATCATAACGTGCTAAAGCTGCTTTATGTTCGATTTTCTCATCGTCATCCATCAAATCTAAATCTGCATCATTAAGTTTGTCATACTCCCTTAACTTAGCGTTTATCTCTGCTGTGGATAAGCCGTCTTTCATTTCTAACATTTTAGATAATGCTTGACGACCATCTAATGAATCAACATTTAGCGTCTTAACGTCTGCAATCTCTTTTATCTTATCCCAAGAGAACCCAGAACCTAACACCTTTTCTAGTCTATCTATACTATCAGACTCGTACTTGTCTTCAAATTTTGAAGCACTTGCCTTTTCTTCCAAAGAACTTAATTTAGCTTCTAGGTCTTCTAAAGAACCGTATTTCTCTTTAAAAGAATCCTCAAAACTAATCTCTTTAACCTCAGCCTCAGATTCCTCCTTAGCTTCTGGTTGAGGGGTTTCCTCTGTATCTTTAACCTCCTGTTGAGGTTCAGCTTCTTGTTTTGGTTGCTCTTCTCTTGACGCATCTCCAGAACCAACAACTTTAAGCCCTTGGGCTTTTAATAAATCTTCAAAACTCATTTTAATTTTAATTTACGGTTTAACTAATATATAATAAAAATTTTTAATCTAATTTTCTGCTATCTCCCACTCCCTTAAATACTTGAGGCTCTCTCACCGAATTACCTATGGAAGTATCATCAATATTATTCTTTTTAGCAGCATCTATCTGCTTTAACTTTTCATCATTATTAATCATAGCAACCTCTGCGTCTGCCATACCTTTTGTTCTGGCTTTCATCTGCTCTAACTGCATCTTTAACTGATACTCCATTTGAAGTTTCTCCATGTCCATTTGATGCTCCATTTGTTTTAGTTGCATCTGAGACTGAGCAGCAGATTGTTGTGACTGCATCTGTGCTTGAGCGTTCTGTTGTGAAGCGTTATTAGCTATAGCCATATCTGACTCCTGCTTTTCTTTTCTTCTTTTCTTTAATAAGTGTGTCGCCTTCTTGATATTAACCTTAGCAACATCCTTAACCTCCATAGCGTCTTCCAGCTCTATAGATTGAGCCGTTATAGCTTTCTCAATTAAAATATTTAACTCTTGCATCTCTTCGGCACTAGGAAGTATTTCAATCTCTATGCCTAGTTCCGCTAGACTTAGCTCTTTTATTATTTTAACAACATCAACAACCTCTTTACCTAAAGACAATTCATAACCTCTCAACCCATCTGCAATAGCCTTATTCTGGACCATCATAGCTATATTGTCAGCCAATGATTTAAAACTGTGGATATAAGCATCGTTTAAAGACCTGGTGGCATTACGGCTCATATTTACAGCCATTTTCTGAACGCCAACCAAAGCTTTAGAAGAAGGAGTAGAACCATCCCTAGCTTCATTCAACCCCGTAATTGTCCTAATCATATTCAAGTTGTGATTCCAAACCTCAACGAAATACAAAGCACTTGGACTAAGACCATTAGCAAGTTCCTGAATAGGCTTCTGATTAATCATCCCACCAAACTCCGAATCCTCACTTCTGTAATATAAGTTACCCGTCTGATCAAAGATCTCTACAATATCAGTTGGGTCTAGGAAATCCTCACCTCTACCTTTTAACACATCCTCCAAAGAAGAAGAATCAACAGCCAAACCTGCTGGTCTAGCCTTAATCATCTGTTGCTGAAGCTTTAAATAAGCTAAAGTCATCTGATTATCAAAAGGTAACATCTGCTCAACCATAGACTTATTCTCCATGTCATACATGCCTGGAGCAATAATGCTATATCTACTCTTAACCTCAGAGCAGTAAGCACCACTCTTCTTAGGTCTATTCATGTTTTCCTGAAGACCATACTTATAGATATAATCAGAACCTATAACATATAACCCCTCATAAAAAACCTCTACCTTCTTTCTGGTTACATCCCTTTTTTTCTTACTATACTTCTTAGGCTCGTAACCTGTTTTCTTTTTGTTTAAGAAAAAATTTCCTTTGCTAATGTATTTTTGCTCATAAGTCAACTCGTAATTAGTGGACCTAATCTCAAAATCTAAAACCTCAATGTAAAAATCATCAACCTGACCCCTACCGTAATAAGGTGACTGATAGTACCTACCATTCTCTTGCGTTAATCCATCTACACTAATGTTTTGCTTTCCAACTCTTTTAGCAATATCATAATACTGCTCCTCAGTCATCTCATCACCAACCAAAGCAACAAAATCATGAAAGCTCATCTTTAACACCTCACCCGTATAAGGAGTATCCCTAAAGTAAGGGTCTTTTGAATATGGTAAAACTAAATTAGCAGGATCTACATACCTTAACTTAATGTCGTTGTTGTCATCAAAATAAGTTCTAGTAGCACATATCTTTATAACCACCAAATCTCTAATTAACCTTTCCTTTACCTCCTTGTCAAAATTGTTAGAACGCAAAACAAAAGACACACAAACCTCCATAGCTATTTCTACAGCCTGCTTTAAAGTTGTCTCTATTAAAACATCTGCCTCCTCCAAATCTTTCGGAACTGGAATAGATTTATCAACCATAGAAAAACCAGTCTCAGCCTCCATCTTCTGAGAAAATTCAGCCATCAACATATTGGCATATATCTTGTTCTTCTCCTCCTCAAATTTTTCCATTGAGGATTCATCCATAGCAACCGCATTAACCTTAAACTCTTGGTTAATCATTTCACCAACTACCAACTGAACAAACTTAGGAACTACAGAAACCGACTGCCAATCTAAATTTAAGTAAGAAGAATCTCCATTCAAATCCAACAAGTCCTTGAACTTGTCAATACTAGCTAAACCCTCTGCTGCTTTTCTGTTTTCTACGAACTTTGCGATTTTATTGTAAACCGACCAATCAGTACCCCTGTGTTTTCCGTATATCGCTTTCGCACAACCTAATCCGTATTTTTTAGTTGATTTCTCCTCTTTAGATAAGGTGGGATTCGGAAAATTAGGAAGCTTAGTATTTGATTTTGTCATTCTCTTACTAAAAAATAGTTATACTAACAAATGTAAGCAATTATTTTAACTCACTTGAAACCCCCATGCCTCTTATATGTTTTGATGAATCTACCCACAGAACGAGTGCTTTTTCGAGTCTTTTTTCTTACATACCTTTCCTTACCAAAAAGACACAAAGCAGCCGCAACAAACTCATCGTAATCTGTCCACTTCTGAGGATTGAATTTTATCCAACACTTTAATAAATCATTAAAAAAAACCTTCCCATAAATGTTGTTCTCGAAGTCATAACCAGTATTAGCATACACAAAACTTTCAGTAACTTCTATAGCCCTCTGACGAACAGCCTCCGAGTTCATAGGTATCCCCTTCTCCTTCTGACGCTTCCTACTATAATCAGTATGAGTGAAATCTGGTCTGTCCATTAAGTAACCACCATAACCATTGTTCTCAAACCAATTTATTAAACCAATCTTATTGTTCTCACACAACAACTCACAACCATAAAAAATACACTGCTTTATCATGTCCTCATAAAACATATCAGGAGTGGCAGGACGATTAACATACTCACAAACAAAAGTATCACTCTGCTCCTGGTCAAAAGGGTCTAACTTCCTATACACATAACTAGCTCCATTGGACTTCTTATTATCCGTAGTTACCTTATGGTCAAAAGGGTCACACCCTGCTACAAACTTATCAAAGTTACGAGGCTTTAAACCCCTGGAAGTTTGTATCGTCTTATTCCTGTCATCAACAACTGGCATCCATAACACCTTCCACCTTCCATGTACCGAAGGCTGCCAACCGACCTCTAAATTATGTCTGTCTATCCATACGAAGTTTCCTTGTATGACCTTATTATTAAGTGTGCCATTATAAGATATTTGATCATTCAACTTAATAATATCAAAAGGACTCAACTTCCCCTCCTCAATAAAAGCTTCATCAACAGTCAAAGGATACTTCCTCTTCTCTCCTGCTAACTTATTTCCCGTTAACCCCTTTCTCCTACGATTAATGTAAGTAAGACTACCTATCTCTATCTTCTTTCCGTCAATGCCAACAACAGGCTTCGCAGGGTCTTCAACAACACTATATCCATACTTATCTATAAACCCCTCCAAACCATGAGTGGCAGGCTTAAACCACCTTAACAATCCCGAAACAGTAAACTCCCTGCCCTGAACCTCAGACTCCAAAATGTTAGAGTCATCCCACATATCCTTAGCAGCAGCTCCACCCTTTTCCTCCATCTCCTCGGCAGTAGTAGTATGCAAACTCTTTCCTACAATATTCTTACCCTGGACCAAACACTCCTTGACAACCTGCCAACGGTCATTAACATCCACCTCAGTAGTTTTTCCATACTCATCATCATAGTAATACTTCAACTTATTACCATCATAAGCATTCTCAACAGAAGGCTTGTAATCAATCATTGAGTTCAAAACCTCCTTGTAAATCTTCTTACCACCCTTAGTACTCCTCTTGGCTGGTTCTTCAAACTTTAACGCTGAACTTGGATTAGTGTCACCCGAATCTTCAGGCTTTAAATAATCAGGCAACTTCTGCCAACTCTTGACCATCTTCTTGAAGATCATACTGGCATCCTTATTCGTCTTACTCTGAATACCTCCATTGGCATCATAACTTAACGTAATCCGATTGTAAATAATAGAAGTAGCCTTACCAGTCTTACCATCCCTACGATTAGTAACCTGCATCCAACCCAAACAAGAATCCAACATCTGACAATGACGCTCGATATAAAAAAACGTAGCATCGCTATCCTTCCAATAAGGAACAATCCCATCAATCCTCCAAAATGCTAAATAAAAAAAATGGTCGCCAGTTAAATACTCTATCGTACCCTTGTTGTAAAACCAATACCCATTTATCCTGTGGTGAGTGACCTGCTTTAAATAATCAATCTGATTATCCATGTCAAGCATGTCAAAATCCCGTTGAGATAAAATCCAATCAGGAATCATCCACCTCTGGTCTTTTATTTTTTTATCCCAATTAGCAATCTTATAATATGCAGGAGGATTAGGAAGATCAACAGTAAACTCAATATTCCCATTTAACGTTATCTCTCTAACTCTTTTAAAATTAACGGACCTCATCGCCCTTGTAGACAACTTACCCATTTTTCAAATCCCTCATTACCTGCTCATACGCTGAAGCAGCTTTTTGTTTCCCTTGCTCTTCAGGAATCTCTCCTATCTCTCCATACATCTTATCCAACAACGTCTGTAGATAATCAAGCTTCTCCGAAAATTTTAAACCCCTTTCCAACGCTTTATCCTCCTTGTCTGAAAGCTCATCCGCTGAATCCGATACACGATAATTAGTCAGCAGCTTATTGTTCTGCGTAATAAAGTTTTTTAAAGCTAAAAAAGATTTAACCTTAGTGGTATTTGCCTCAAACTCCTCAAGCTTTAGCTGAAGACCACGCACATACCTGCGAACCTTTACGTCCTTAATATCCTCTAGTTTCATTTTAATTTTAATTTTATTTAAACACAATATAATAAAAAACCCTAACTATGAAAGTTAGGGTCATAACAATTAAAAATATATATCAATACAAAATGGAAAATCTTATAATGCGTCTATCAAAGTCTTAACAGCAGAGAATGACTGAGTACAAAGAACCTCCTCAACTTTTTGAAAAGTATTACCAGCTTCATTGTAGTAAATAACACTCTGACCATCAGGCTGCTCGTTTACAGATCTAATTCTTAAAACATTTAAAGACCTTGTTGGAAATGCACCACCTGCTAAATTTGTAACAGTAGCAGCCCCTGTAGAAGTGAAAGTAGGAGTTCCTGCTTGACCATTTAAAGTTGAACCAGAAGACGAAGCTAACGAAATAATAACAGTATCATCATTATCAGGATCAACCTTAGCAGAGTAATTAGGTGTGCTAGTGTGTGAATTAACAGCAGCAGCCAAAGCTGTAGCCTTAGCCTGAACCGTAGCTCCAGTAACAGGAGTACCTGTATCAAAAACAGAAACAGAATTGTAAACTAAATTTGTAAGATTACCACCTGCGTTAGTAAACTTAACAGAAGAAGTTGCCGAAGTATTATAACCTGGAACATTAACTGTTATATTATAAGATGACAACAAAGCATCTATAATACTCTTCTGATTAGTACCTCCAGACAAATTCACATCCGTCTTAGCCAATGTACCAGTAACCGTAGAAGCAACCGCATAAGTATTAGGACCATCAGCAGCAGCCTTATCAGCAGAGATAGTCACAACCGCACCTGCCGCACTAGCCGTATAATTAGGAACACTCGTAAACGAATTTACCGCTATAACCAAATTAGCAGCAAGCTCTGCCAACGAAGAACCCGATACCGCTGTAGTAGTATCAAAAATACTTACAGAGTTTACAGTCAAATCTGTGATAGTTCCCGAACCTGAGTTCAAAGTAACACTACCCGTAGATGCCGTATTTTCTGTCTTAATAATCTGAGGATCTTGACCATAAACATCAATCTCCACATCAACGTCACCCTGAAAAGAGTTTACCGCCTTTACCTTGTCCGATAAAACAGTAGTAGTATTACCATCCTTACCAACAATATTTAACGTACTTAATGTAATTGCCATTATTTCTTATTTTTAAATTTATACTTATACTAAACCAATAAATGCTCTGGAACTCCCCTCTTAACCTCTAAACTAGCATTCTCATAATAAGCATGCTTGAACTCCTCTCCATTAGAAGCCTTCAAAAAAACTACCCAACGACTCTGACCATTAAAATGATACGCTGTGTCATCATGCAATATCCTAGAACACTCAAACCTCTGTCCAGCTACCCGATAACTCTTACCAATCTGCCAAACAAATCCAGGAGTATCACCCAACGTCTTATTCAAAACTATCAACTGATAAACATTGTCAATAACATCCCTGTCCATATTGTAAATATATAACAATTATTTTTTACCCTAAATGTGATACCTACAACAAAAAAAAAGGGGAGCGACAAACAAGAAACACCCCCCCCAATCAATCAATAAACCCTAGACCAATATAAACATTTTTATTTTAAATAATCACCAATAACAGGAAAACCAACATTCCGAGGTGAACGCTTTACATCCGTAACCAAATACTCTCCTGGATAAAAATTTAACCCAAACATAGTCGGTATCTTAAACATATTAATATAAACACCCTGAGTGGCAAACAACCAATTAATCTTCAACTGTGCATAACTCGTCATATTATTCTGATTATGAACAGGCTTTATCTCTACATGACTCACCAACCTACTACCCAAATGATACAAAGGCTTATTATTACTCGTCAACCTCGCCTTATCCACATAATCATAATAAAAAACACCCTCAGCCTTCTGCGTCCACTCAACCTTGAAATCAGGAGTATAAACAGTAGGCTTTATCAACCTCTCACACTTATGATTAACCTTAGTCTTTAAACGCTCCTCATACAACTTCTCATAACCACCATACAACTCAAACGTAGTATACTCATACCAAACATTATCAACATAACCAGCATTACACAACTCACTCAACCAACACAAATAAAAAAACTCCTCATCAGAACGTAAATCACCCAACTCTATCTCTGGGAAATTAATATTCAACTCCTTTGCCACACTCGGCACAATCTTTCTCATAAACCCTATAACAGTTTCGACATATCTTTAACCCATTATCAAAAGCATACCCCTTCAACCTATCCAAATAAGCATCACGAACCCTCCCAACACTAAACAAAATCGCCTGCCTATGAGACTCCAAAAACTTATCCCTATCTAAAATCTTTCCTACCAAAATATACTAACCCCCTATTAACTCCTTTTTTAACCCCTTTGTTACAACTCTACCGAATCCTCCAAACCCCTAAACTCTATCTCAGACCATACATAATCCAAAACAGGATTGTCAGGCTTACTCCTTATCTGATTCCGATATATAGCCAACAAATGATTGTCATGCAAATCCTCCAAATGAAGATCCAAATGATGACGACTACGCCAAACTATCCTATCTCCATTAACATCCAAATGCCTAACTCCCGACATAACACAATAACTTAATCCTAATAATCTATTCGCCTTCCCCTCTTGTCATGACTGAAAACATCATCAACCACAACTCGCAAATCATAACCCAAAATACGAAAAGCCTTTACCAACTCATAAAAAGTAAAACTGGATATACAAACCTCCTTCTTATAATAAGTCCTGTCCGTTAAACCCAACTCCCTCGCCATATACTTCCTGCTTACATTCCGTAAACAACGCAACTGACGATACCTGTCCAACCAATCCAAATACAAAGGATCATACTTCTTCCTTCGCTCTGGTTCTTTCTTATATCCCTTATATGCCATTTTACACTACTTTGAACCTCTTGACCCGAGAAAACACGATAATATTTGCACAGCCATGAGGTAATTGAATTACTAATATAACAACTTTATCCCACAAAATACCAATTCCTACACATGAATAATTAACCACTCTTATACAAACCGTAAATCATTACGGTTAGGTAACAAAACATACACCTACAACAATAAAAAGTTACAGATATGTTTAGAATGCTCCAGTATAGACCACGTAACCGCCTGAAATCTACAGGGTTAAAGGAGTGGGGTTATAGGGGTGTGCGTCGGGGGTGATCGTTCCTGGGGGAGGCGCAAAACTTTTGGGGGGTGGGCGCGTTTTTCGTTTCCTCCCGTCACAATTAACTGTTTTTGTTTTTAGTCTTATGGCCTTAACTATTTGCCGTTCAATACCTTGTGTTTACCCTATCGAACGGTTGAGAAAACTTTGTTTTTGTTTCTGTTTGGGGAAAAATTCAAAGCGTATATAGTTTTAAAAAATTTTGTATCTGTTTAAATCGTTTGTTTAATACATCAGATACTTTTTTTTATTTCCCCACCTTGAGAGATCAAAACTAAATACACACAATTTTTTTTCATAGTTCCTGTATGTCTTCTCTATTATAGTAGTATTATTCTTATTGTTTCTTTTTTGTAATTGTGTCACCTTGAGGCCCTTTTTTTTTAATTTTCCTGGTGTTGTACAATACTATTAATAAAATTTATTTAGTTGATAATCAATGAGTTACAAGATAATTGAAAAAAAAGTTTAATTTTTTTAGTCTTAAAATTTGATTTAACGAATAATTTAAACGTACTTTGTCTCAGACGGTTAAGGTTAACACCGTTTTAAGGTTAACCACAATTTAAACTTTATTAAAATGAAAAAAGTAACTTTTTACCAATTAGACAAAAATCAAACGGTTGATTTAACGAATAATTTAACCTATGAATTAACGGACGAAACAAACGTTAACACTTTAGTAGGCAATTTCTATGAAATGTTAAGTTTTTTTAAAAACTCAAATGCAAAATTGTTTAATTTCTCTTTACCTGTTTTAGTACGTGTTGAAAACGTTAACGACGAAAACGAACACGAAACAATATTAAATACTGGCCTAGCCTTCACGCAATTACAACAAAAATGCAAATTGCAATGGAACAAAAAAGGTAGAACACGTTTCAAAAATAACGTTTCAATCTGTATTGAGGCATCGAGATACCAAATAAAACAATTTACTACTCAAGATTTTGAGACGTTAAACGAGAAACTAGGCTAATTAATAACGGTTTGCACGTTCCTTTTAAAAACGTGTACCCCTTTTAAAATATAGTGCTTTGACGTAGCAAAGGGGCTTTTAAACTAAAACTATATTATTCGTTCATTTTAAAGCGTTTAAATTATAGCGGGATAATTAGCCCTTAATTGGGTAGTGTTGAATTGACGTGTTAACACTTTTAAACGGATTTGAATTTTCTTTGAAGTATTGATATTAAAAAAAGTTTTTTAATTAGTAGCGCAATTAAAAAACCTAGTATTAAGGCGGTTTGAAATATAACCTATGTTGTAAACTCATAGTTTAGTTGCTATGCGATAAAAAAGCCTATTTACAACTAGCAAGTAAAAAGCTAAATTGAATTTTTACACGTAGTCTTCAGTTACTACAGTTTAAAAAAACAGTTCGGAACAAACCGAAAGTGTAAACAAATGAATCAATAAATGTAAGATAAAAAAGATCTACATGTTATATACTGTATTCTTATATGGTATACTTGCAAGGTGGCATATATTAAATGTGTCACCTTGCCTTTATATAGTTAGCAATCAACTAAAAATTGCAATCGTATTGTTTAACAGCTTGCAAGCGGTGATAAATAAAAAAGCTAAAACCCTTAGACAAATTTTATATTGTGTCTTTAGTAAAGTTCAAATCTTTAGAGGGTTTCTATTATAAATGTGCAATGTCGCACAAAATAAAACAAACAAAATGAAAAAGATCAGAATCTTCATGCATACGGGCATAACAAAAAAAATGAAGCAAAAAACAGTTTTTGCGGTAACTATTTTTAACAACAAAAAAGATAAAACTTTTTATATCTGGCTTCCTTTCAATACAGGAATTTACAAAACATTTGAACTTTAAAAACAAACAAAAATGAAACAAACAATTTTTAAACCAATAGCCATTATAACACTAATTTTAATTTTAACAAGCTGTGCAAGTTCAGAAAAAACTCATTTTAAAATTTGGGATAATTACAAGCACTGTTCCGCTTATGAATAAACACAATTTAAAAACAAGAACCATGAACGAAATAGAACAAAAAATATTAGACCAATTAATAAATTTGTCTATATCAGGGCTAAAAACACCATTAGCTGAAGCAGTCACAGAAATAGAAATTTCTTTAAATCCTTGGGTATCTTTAAACCCTATTAGTAGCACGTTTGAAGTATCAACAGACAAAGGAATTATAGAAATAGACAAAAACGGTGATTTAATAGGAAAACCTTATATGTATAACAACTAAAAAAAAGAACCATGAAAAAGATCAAAAACAAAGACGGATTTACTAGCGAATACGGTTTTATGTGCGGATACATAGAAAACATCCAAACAAAAACAACTAAAATAACTATGTATCGTGAACATGGCGTTTATCATGTCCAGGCATTTAGAAACGACAAAAAAATTCTAATAACTAGAAACGACTGTAAGATATGGGAAACATACGAAAACCTGACAGACGCTAAAAAACACTACAAAAAACTATTAAAAATATTTACTAACTAAAAACAAACAAAATGGAAGACTTTATAACACATGGACACTACACAGTGTCGAATTGGGGAGGATACGAAATTCAATTAAGCGATTGCGGAACAATGGCAAGAGTAAAAGATAGCTACGGAAGCGATAACCCAATAATTAGTGAATGGCTAGAAATTGAATATGTAATAGACGAAGACTCAGAGCCTGATGAAGAAGGATACAAGGAATCTGAGCCCGTTATTGATCCTGATGGATATGACATACCTCTTAATATGGTAATTAGAGTAAATGTGTAACCTTAAATTTGAAAACATGAAAACAATAGAATTTAGATACAGGGACGCAACAAACTACAAAACATTCTTTTCTGTAGATGTTGACGAAAAAAAATACCCAGAAGCAAAAAAAGTAAAAACAGGTGACGAAATTACAATGGGCGAACTAGGAACACCAAACGAAGATGAATTTTTTGAAAGTGAGATTCACCCAATGGAATATGACCACGAAACAGATCACAACATATTAGAAATAATAGAAATAAACTAAATCAATTATGAAAAATTTTGAAGTATACAAAGATCTTAGAAACAATCCGATTTACAAAGTAAACGATACATTCTATATTGAACAAGGTAGCGACATGCAACCTGCACCTAAATTTCTACAATCATGGTTTCAAAAATGGATAGAAGAAAAAAGAACAGATTTAATAATAAAAACAAACTTTAGTGAATTTAAGATTGTCAGTACAAAAGAAAATCACTAACTTAGTAAAAAGGTAATTAGCTCAGCCTATAAAGTGAGCCAATAATATAAAACTCTATTACAATGGGACGAATTACAAAAATTGACAGTTTAGAAAAAGCATGGAAAGTAGCAGGTTCACAAACATCTGCACAAGAATTATTAAACGGTAGGATGTATCTAAAGACAACAGGATGGTCCAAAGTTCAATTAACAGACGAATTTAAAAGACAGCTTTGTGATATGTTAACACAGCAAATAGGTGGTATACATAGAACAAAAGAAATAATAGAACGGTGTTTACTGTTTAGATCTCCTCAGCATTGGGCTTTGGGTAGATTCTTCTTATCTAAGTATAATAAAAGCAATGCTAGAATATCTTATTGTGCTGGTCAAGATGCTACATGGGAAATGAGAGAACTAAGAAACTATCTTAAAACAATTTACTAATAATAAATGTGCAACCTTGAGTAACATCCTCACTTAAGGTTACACACAAAAAATTAAGAGGATAAAATATAAAAGTTATGGCACGAATAAAACAAGTATTTTCAAGCAAAGATGAAATCGCTCACCTTTGGGCGCATCAATCACAAGAACACGCTAGAAACAGCGGAAACAGCTTCTATTTTAACAATAAAAGTATCTACTCATACGGTAGTCACTTTGAAATTGCTAGAATAGTAACACCAGAAGAACACAAAAACAAAGATTACGGAACTTTGGTCCTTTGGTATGATCACTCTTATAGTAACACAACAGCAAAACAACAGAATGCCGTTAGTTATGCTATTCCTAGTCACTATACACGTATAAATGTTAATAAAATGCCCTACGGCTACACGCATAGAGACAATGATTATTCTAAAGAAAAAGAAACATTTGTTAACAATGTACGTGAACACATTAAAAGCGTTGAAGAACTAGCTAAAAAACAGTTAAGAGCTAGAAAATATGACTATACTAGAGAAATAAATTCTCATATAGAACACGCTGTTAACTTAACCAATATATTCAAGCTAAAATCTAAACTCAAAAAGTCAGAAAAAGAATTAATATATTCTGACAATCCCTTAGAAATACTTTTATCTGAAGATGCTATAAAAAAGATAAAAGAAAATAAGCGTAAAGCTATAGAAGCTGAAAAGCGTAAAAAAGCTAGGGAATTAGCTGAAGCAAAAGAAGGTATTGAGAAGTGGAGAAACCACGAAACAAGCTACTGTCCATACGTAGCAGGGTACTTGTTAAGAGTAAAAGACAGTGAAACCATTGAAACCAGTAGGAGAGCAGAAGTACCTATGGATAACGCTAAGAAACTTTGGAAGCTAGTTCAACACGTTGTTGAAACGGGACAACAATGGAAGCGTAACGGTGTAACTTTTGAGATAGGTGTATATAGTGTTGACCTTATACATAGTTCAGGAGATATGGTAGTAGGATGCCATAAGATAGAATACAGTGAAATGCTTAATCTAGCTACTAAGTTGGGTTGGGCTTAATAATAAATGTGTGACCTTGAGTAATATCCTCGCTCAAGGTTACACACTTAATCTAATGAGGATAAAATATAAATATCATGAGAAAAGAAACAATTGAAATTTACAAGTTCAAGGAACTTAGTGAAGAAGCACAAGAAAAAGTAATTGAAAAATTTCACGACATTAATACACATTATGATTGGTGGGAACACGTATACGAAATGTACAAGGAAGATGAAACAGGATTCGATATTGATAAAATATATTTCAGAGGATTCTGGTCACAAGGTGACGGTGCTATGTTTGAAGGATCACCAAACGAAGATATACTAAACTTCATAACTCCAGGATATAACAACCAGCAATATCAAAAAAATTGGTCCAGAGTTATCAAGCTAATTAAAAACGGTGATATAAACATATACGGTAGCTTCAAACAAAGTGGACATTACTACCATTCAAAAAGTTATTCAGATAACTTAGAAACTGAATTTACTAACGATTGGCAATATAAAAACTATTCCAATATAGAAGACATCTGCGAAGACATCTTATATGAAATAAGAGAACACTACGAAGATATATGTAACAAGATATACGATTCACTAGAACAAGGATACGAGTACTATACTTCTAGAGAAGCTATAGAGGAGAGTATTATAGCTAATGAGTATGAATTTACAGAAGATGGAGAACAATATTACTAAATGTGTGACCTTAAAAACAAACAATCATGGACAAATACACAGAATTACTAAACAACCCTCCGAAGCTGGAGGTAAAAGAAAATGCAAGAGAAGTAGTTATTAACCTTATATCTTGTATGTGTGATAACAGACATAAAATTACCCTCAAGAAAAATGATGACGGTGATTTTAAACTTAACTCTCATAGAGATTCCTATAGAAACTTTCAAATAGAATTTGATATAGATGACATCGAATGGGAAGCTGATGACAGTAACTGGAATAAAGTTTTTGATATGATCAACTCTGGTACATCAAAAATTGACAACATAAAAAGTAGATAACAATTAAAATCAATCAATCATGAAAACTTACAACTTTACAGTAGAAGTGGAAAGTGTCCACGCAGAAGAAAATTCATTAATAAATAGCTTTATCAACACAGCTAATGATGAACAGAATCAAATTAATATAACCGAAGCTATCAACAAAAAGTCAACAAAAATCTACAATAAAATTCTTTGTGACTTTGTGGAAAGCATAAACAGAGAATTAAATGTTGCACATATATTCGGATTTAAAGAGCCTTGCCTGTTTATTAAATACTCAAACGAGTGTATGGGTAGCAAAGCTGAAGCTGTTATTAATGGTAATGTTTATAATCTTAAAATAATACCTGAAAATAACAGAGATTTTAAAGACAGTAAATACACAACATACACTGGAGACTATTATCTTGAACTACATGGCTCTAGAGTTAAAACAGTAGATGATGTTTTAAAAATAATGGAACGAGATATAATTCAAACAATTAAAAAACAACAATCATGAAAACAATAATTTTAAAATTTAAAGAACAGGATGTTGCAAGTGACAACATCTTCACAACAATTTCTAAAACTCATTCAGAAATTGAACAAGAAAAAGCAAACGCTAACAAGATCAATAAAACTATTCTTAACCAGTTTGAAGACATACTAAGAGAAACAATCAGTAAAATATATTCTAAAATAACAGAAGCTGAGATTGAAGGGTGTGACTTTGATTGGATAGATGACAATAAACACAGGATTCCATTTGCTGAATTTACACAAGGAAAAAACCACGTTAAAGTTAGTTTTGAAATGTATAAAACAATAGATACTGAAAGCGTAAAACAATTGGAGATAAGACAAAGGTTAGATGTGTGTATTATTTCAAATAAGATTAACGAAGGACTATACGAAACCATAACTCCTCAATATCATTTTAGCTTATTCTCAGACGGTTGTTTAGGTAACTTAGGTCATGAGTTTTATGACCTGGCTTCTGAACTAGAACAGTCTATATGTGATAGGATAAGAGCTTTTATATATTATAGAGCCATATAATAAATGTGTGACATTAAAAAACAAACAATCATGGAAAATTTAAAAACAAGATTAAAAAAGGGATTTGTAATAACATTATCTAATGAAAATTTTCAAGCAATTACAGGGGATGATGATATTAGAATGGCAACATTAATTCAAAGGCAAAATCATTCATGGGCAAATGGATTTAGCATTGAATTTAATGGTGAAATGGTTCATACTTCTAAAACATTTAATTCTTTTGAAAAGCGATTAAACAAGCTAATTGAAAAGTGGAATCTGGAGGAAGTGGAATCAGAATTATTAGAACTTTAAAAACAAACAGTCATGAAACTATTTGAACTAGACGAGCAATTTTATTTACCTAAAAAGTATATGGGTAAAGAAACAAAAAACAGTGGCTTAACTAAAAACAACCCAAGAAAATGGACAGAAAAAGAAATTGAATGGGCGTTAAATCTTAAGGATAAAGGCTTTAAAAACAAAGACATTGCTAAGTTTTTATACAGAGAACTGGTAAGCGTTTCTATTAAAATGAAAAGGCTATCTAAAAAAAATGGTGTTACTTATAATGATCCTCATAGAGAAGATAAGTACTTACACAATGATTTGTTTTTAGAACAAATAAAACCCAAAATAGTTTTAGACCTATTTTCTGGTGCTAAATCTTATTACGAAGGTAAAGTAGATGAACTTTACACAAACGATATAGACGAAAGATTTAATACATACTATTCTGAAAAAGCTGAAAAGCTAGTGTGCAAATTATACTACGAAAACGCAAAGTTTGATTTAATAGATATAGATCCATTTGGCTCTGCTTTTGATTGCTTTGATTTATGTATAAAAATGGCTAAAAAAGGGTTAATAATAACTTTAGGAGAAATGGGACACAAACGATGGAAAAGATTAGATTTTGTCAGGAGACATTACGGAATTAAAAAACTGGAAGATTTTAGAAGCAAAAAGATAGTTGATGAAATTATAAAAATAGGTGAAAGGAATAAGAAAAAATTAGTTCCTGTTTTTTTAAATGACTACAGACACATATCAAGAGTGTATTTTAAAATCGAACAGATAAAGATAACAGAACAATGGGATTAATTACAACCAACACTCCTGGTATAGAAAACAATAAAAACGTATAATTAAATTTTTAAAAAATGAATGTATTAAGTTTATTTGACGGAATGAGCTGTGGACAGATAGCACTCAACAAGCTAGGGATTAATTATGATAATTACTTTGCAAGCGAGATTGACAAATACGCTATACAAATAACACAGAAGAACTACCCTAACACTAAACAAATTGGTAATGTAGTTGATGTAAAAGCAGAAGATTTGCCAAAGATTGATTTACTTTTTGGTGGTAGCCCTTGCCAAAGTTTTAGTAGATCAGGTGACGGAAGCGGATTCGATGGTAAAAGTAAATTGTTTTGGGAATTTTTAAGATTATTAAAAGAAACAAAACCTAAATACTTTCTTCTAGAAAATGTGCTTATGAAAAAAGAATGGGAGCATATAATAACAAAAGAATTAGGAGTAGACTGTATTTTAATAAATAGTAGTCTAGTGTCTGCTCAAAAAAGAGAAAGGCTATACTGGACCAACATACCTAATATAGAACAACCCTTAGACAAAGGTATCACACTTAGTGATGTTTTAATTGACTCTGATAGAAAAGAATACGTTGATAAAGACTTAATATTAAAAACAGACGATAAAGGTGTTTACGTTAGAAACGCTACAAAAAAAGGATATTTAATAGCAGAAAACGGAGACGGTGTAAACTTAGATTTTCCTAAATCTAAAACTAGAAGAGGTAGAGTTTCTAAAGGAAAAATAAACACTTTAAATACCGCTTGTAACTACGGATTTGTAAAAGACTTTAAAATATACAAGCTAAACATAACAGAAATAGAAAAGTTACAAACAATACCAGAAGGATATACCAAAGGTGTTTCTGACAATCAAAGAAAAAAAATGATAGGCAACGGTTGGACAGTTGACGTAATAGCACACATCTTTAAAAATATACCACTAACATAATGCTTAAAATCAATATGAAAACCTTTGTTATTAAATTTATAGACAGTTCCTTCCAGATGAAATGGGAAGTGATTAAAACAAAAAAACAACAATCTTATTACGACATTAAAACCCTCCTTCAAATAGAAGGATACGATGTCAAAAGAGTACTAAACTGGAAAGCTTATGGTTAACAACATACTAATAGCAATATGGCTAATATCAACAATCTCTGCTCCATTCTTATTTAATATATGGATGTTCCTCGGAGCTTGCACAATTAGTTACATATCAAGCTACAAATTATACAAACGATTATACCTAAAATAAATATCATGGAAAACTTATTTCAAGAGTTCAAACAAGGACTCACAATTAAAAAAAATTCACAAGAACACCTGGACCAACAAAAAGACATCGACAAAATGATGAACGTAGGTGTGTTAATAAACGACAAAGGAATACAAATTAATCCTTTAGTCAGAAGATCTAAAACTTATACAACAGCAAAAATGACTATCAAGAAAATAATTAAAACATGGCTAGGAAATTTAAGCCATCAAAGAAAACAACAAACAAACTTTAGAGAAGAAATGGTTCACTTCTTCAAACAAAACCCTATCGGTTTTATTAATGAAGGATACGCTGTGATGCCAGAAAACACTCCTGACTGTTACAAAAAAGGTAAGGGTATAGCATACGTATTCAACGGAGAAGTAATAACAATACACGCAGGATATATACCTCCAATCAACATACCAACAGAATGCGAAAGATTTAATTACGAAAGTGACTTAGGAATTATTCAAATCAAAGAATCATGATTTACTTTATAGGATTCTTAATATTAAAATTCTTAATCGCTTGTTTAGCATTAAGATCTAGATAACGGACGTGGCTATGCGTAGTTGCGTATTAAAAACTAAACTTATGATAACAGAAGAACAATATTTAGAAGCACAAAGAATTATAGATGCTTACGAAGAGCAATTACGTATAGCTAATGTTAGCAAATCGTTGCTTACGTGTAAGTGTGGAAATAAAGTACAAGACTTAAATGATGGGTTGTGTTTCCCTTGTTGGAATGAAAGATATGAAGCAAGTAAGTAATGTTTGCTAACATACTTGTAATTGAGCTTGTGCGACTGGCGAGGTACGAGCTTGCAATTACAACTTGTTAATAACTATTTTTTCGTATATTGAAAAAAAATTATTAAAATGAAATACGGAAGCGGTAATAAAAAATTAGTAAAGAAAATTACAACAAAAAAGAAAGCAACAGGTAAGAAAAAACCTGCTCCAAAAAAAACAAATAAATACTATTAGATGAAAGCCAAGAAAAGTACAGTCAACAAAGCTGGTAACTACACAAAACCAACAATGAGGAAAAAGCTTTTTAATCAAATAAAAGCAGGATCTAAAGGAGGTAACGCTGGTCAGTGGTCTGCAAGAAAAGCCCAAATGCTTGCTAAGAAATATAAAGCAGCAGGAGGAGGTTATAAATCTAAAAAGTAATTAAATGGCTAAAGCTAAATCTCAGAAAAGTCTAGACAAGTGGACCAAACAAAAATGGACAACAGCTTCAGGGAAAAAATCTTCTGAAACAGGAGAAGTTTACGCTCCTAAAAAAACAATCACAAAGCTTAAATCTACTGCCGCAGGTAGAAAAAAACTAGCAGCGGCAAACAGAAAAAAAAGAGCAGCAACAAAACAAGGCAAGCAACACGCTAAACATGGTTTGCACAAAGGAAAAAAAAGATAGCCCTAAAAACCCTATACTAAAATTAATATGACATATACCGATAAAGAACTAAACGAAATAGTTCTACTAATCCAATGTGGTGAAAGCCTAGAAGAAGCCAAAAACATTATAAAACTAAAGTACAAACTTACAGACCAAGGAAATAAAATAATAGAACTGGCTGAAAAAGTTAAAGAATACTTTGAAATAGAAACCCTGGTATCACCATCCAGAAGCTCAGAAGATATTGGACCAATGGCTGTGTTTACATACCTAATACACGAACTTCTTGGTGACTACAAAGCAAAAAATGTTCACGAAACATTCTCAATAATAACAGACAAATCCAGATGCACATTCTATCACTACACCAAAATGTTTGAGGATAATCAACACCTAGTTGATAGAAGAATCTGTAAAAAAAATTATATAGCAAATCACTTCCTGATACTAAAAGGTAAAATCCTTAACGAGGATGTTTCAAATGATCTTCTAATCATTAAAGAAAAAGCAAAAAAAGATTCTTTAGCCCGAAAAAGATTTGAACAAAATAAAAAAGACATCATATACGACATAAACAACAATATAATGTCATACAACGAACTTAATAAAAAATACTTCCAACTTAATGACCATAGAAGTGTTAAAAAGTTTTTTGTGCTAGAAGAGAAAAAATATACTAAATTTATAAGAAATGGCTACCGTACTAGACTTTCTAAAATAATAGAAACCTACAAAAAAAGTTTTAAGAAAAAAATAGAAAAAGGGTGTACTTTTGAAGAAATTAATGACCATTTCGACATATATCCCTACTCTAAACTACTAAGAAAAGTAGCCTACAAACACGAAAGAATAATATTTGACATTATATTACAAAATGAAAGCAACAGAAAAAAGAAAATCCAGACCAATCAATGAAAATCATATCTTGAATCTGGATTCCAATCCTTATATTTGCTTTGTGAATAAATAAAAAGAACTTCATCAAAAGTAATAAATATATATCACTCACGCAAATAACCCTAGTTCCTGGGTTAGCAAAAGCTATTCTTAACAAGAAAAAAGTTAAAGATTTCGAGTTCTACTGCTATTTAAAAACACTAGAATACAGCGGCTGTGTGAAAGATTATGAAATGGTTGTCCTTGAAATGGATACCCAACTCTCTGTTAAAACTATCAACAGAAGACTACAAGCTCTTCAAAGTTTAGGATGGATAGACATAAAAGGTCCAAACATCTACCTTAGATCACTGAAAAAAATATGCAAGTCAGTAGACTGCAGATATAACGATAATAAACCAAATAAAAAAAGACACCAATCAAGTAAAATATATACGATAAAAGAATTACTTAGAGCTGAGTCTCTAAGAGAACACATTTCTGCTCAAGAAACAAAAGCATTAAGAAAAGCAAGCAAGAAGTCAACGAAGTACCTTAAAAGCTTTGGGATAAAAGGTCTCAAAGCTTGGTTACTCAATTCTCCAGAAGAATTACAAGAGCATTCGCAGTTTTTTAGAAGCTTAGAGGTAACTGCCTCAAGAGAGAAATGTGCAGAAATTTGGGGTTGCTCCCTTATTGACGCTTCAAGGTCATTAAACGCTCTGGCTGGGAGAAAAGTTATCTCTGACAGGAAAAGGGCAGGAATGATTGATAAAGGCGACGAGAGGACGGCTGCTGCTTTGAGAAGAGCATACGATGATCCCACTATCTTTCACAAAAAAGGGAAGATATATAAGAAGTTAAATAATCTAATTACTTTTTTAAAGGTTGATGTAGAAAAACATCAATACGTTCCAGATTCAAAGTTCTACCAAGGAGGTGATGACTACGATTCGAGGTTTCTCTTTAAATTAGATATGATGTATACTTCTTATCTATCTAAGTTTAGTTTGGGGATTAAGTGTTCGTAGTATCACTTCGTTCTAGACTTGTACCATTTTTGTCCAATCGAATAATAGATGAATTAATCTAACTACTACTTCTATACCCTGTTCAAAAAAAACATACTTTAAATATGTTTTGTCATTACAAATAATTAAATTAGTCATTATGAAAACCCAAGCAATTATTTACATTAGAGTATCTACAAACAAACAAGATAACTCATTAGAGATGCAGAAGGATAAATGTGTCCTGTTCTGCAAAGAAAAAGATTATGAGGTAGTTGATATAATTATTGACGAAGACATCTCAGGAGGTTCTAAAATATTCAAAAGACCAGGAGGTTCTATCCTTAAGGAAAGAATCGACAACAAAGAGATAAACCACGTTGTATCATGGAAGCTTGATCGTATATCCAGAAAAGTAATAGACGGTCTTACTTTTATTGACACACTTAATAAAGAAGGAATAGGAATGTCAATCCTAGACTTAAATGGTGAATCAATAGATACCAATACAGCAACAGGAAAGTTCTTCATATCATTAATGCTATCTCTTAACGAAATGGAGAGAGGTATTATCTCTGAGAGAACGTCTACAATTCTTCAAAACAAAAAAAAGAACTTAGAAGTCTACAGCAGAAAAGCACCTTTTGGATTTAAAAAAAGAGGTAAAAAGCTTATCCCTGTTGAAAAGGATTTGGATAAGGTTAGGAAGGTTATTATGTTGCACCAGACACGCTCTAAGAGGAAGTTATCAATCGACCTAGTATTAGGCTACAACATTGTAAGTAGAATCATTAGAGATAAGGATTTTTATAAAGACCATATATGAAATTACAAGTAAGTTTGTTCCCTGGTAACTGCGTAATATGTAACCGTAAAATAACCACTATTTTTACGGTTTGCTCTGTGGAGTGTCAAAAAAAGCTAAACGAAAGAGATAAAAAAATAAAAAGCAATAACGAAAATTAAATTAAAATGACGGATATAGATTTATCATTCAAAGGAATAGAGTACACATTTACAGATGTGGAAATAGAAGAAGGCTGCCCTGGGGATTATTACACCCCTCCATACGAAGGTGGTGTGATAGGGTACAATAAAGTTTTAACCTGTTTAAGACCTTTAAGCCCACCAGTTGATGTTACTGAGATGTTTGAGTCACTAACAGATAACGATGATATTTTAGAGCAGCTAAACGAAAGGGCGCAGGACATGTACGATAAAGAACATTAAACAATAATTTTATACAAAACATGGATTTTTATAGAAAAAAACCTGAAGTAATTCAGGCATTGCAATACAACGGAAAAAATGCTAAAGAAATTCTAGACTTCGTTGGAACAAAGAAAGACACCTTTATGTTTCCTTTTAAGACAGATTTTGTCGTAAAACATACAGACGGTAAGTTTGAGATTTACACTAAAGAAGTTTTTGATTATTTTTTTGAGAAGCTATGATATACGTAAAAGATTTTATGCTTGTTGATATTGACCTAAAACAGCATTTGAAAAAAACCATAAAATTAGGAGAAAAAGAAGTAGAGCTTTACATGGATACAATATTCTCCAGAATGGAAGAAGACGGCACAGCTCCTTTAGATCCTTCTTTGATACCTCACAAAGGAACGGTAGTAGGAAAACCAAGAGGGCTTAGTAGTATAGTTAAGAAAGACCAAATAACTCTGGATGAAATAGATGAAGGTGATGTTGTTTACTTTCATCATCATGTGGTTAATTTTGAGAGAAGAACAGAAGACGGTAAGTTTTTCTTTCGGTTCTTTAGAGATATGATTGCTAAGTATGCTACTAGCTCATATTGTAAAATCGTAGACGGAGAGATAATCCCAATACACAAGTGGTCCATTTGTAAGAAGTATAAAAACATATTCCAATCCACAACCTTAATAATTCCAGACTACCTTAAGAATAAAAAAACAGAAGATTTATTAGAGGTGGTTGCTCCTTCAAGGTTTATTGCTGATGAAGTTAGTAAAGGTGATGTGATTGTTGTTAAACCTCTGGGTGCTGTTGATCTTAAGATAGAAGGTGAAGATTATGTGGTTATCCATGAAGATGATATTTTTGGAGTTCAGACTTGTTAATTAGTAAATTAAATTATGAAAATATTAGTAGGCTGCGAAGAGAGCCAAGCGGTAACAATAGAGTTGAGAAAGCGAGGACATGAGGCTTTTTCTTGTGACATAATTCCTTGTAGCGGAGGTCATCCTGAATGGCATTTACAAATGGATGTTTTTGAAGCAATAAATTTAAAAAAATGGGATATGGGAATATTTTTTCCTGATTGCACTTATTTAACTTGTAGTGCAGAATGGGCTTACAAAGAACCTCCTTATCACCAAAAAGTAAAAAAAGGAACACTTGTTGGAACAAAAAGAAAAAAAGCTAGGATAGAAGCTGTTGATTTTGTTAAAAAACTATGGAACTCAGGAATACCAAAAATAGCAATAGAAAATCCAGTAGGTAAATTAAGCACAATGTTTAAAAAACCAAATCAAACAATACAGCCTTATGAATTTGGAGATAACGCAAGTAAAAGAACGTGTTTGTGGCTTAAAGGGCTTCCAAATCTTAATGGAACAAAATATATTGAACCTAGAATATTTGGAAGAAAAAAATATTGGGATAATCAAACAGACACAGGACAAAATAAACTACCCCCAACAAAAGATAGGGCTAAATTAAGAAGTAAGACATATCCAGGAATTGCAAAAGCTATGGCAGAGCAATGGACTTAGTGTTATTGCTAACTAACGGTAAAGTATAAGGTTAGTACGCTTTACCTAAACTTTTAAATTAAAGTACTGACCATCATAGCGTATTAACTTTATGCAATGTTGTACGCAGTTAAATTTACGACAATGACACAAGAAAAAGCTAATGAGATTTTTGAAACAGAACTTGGACAACAACTTCTGAGTTTTTATGCAACTTCTGATGACCAAGTATTTATTAGGTACAACGAAGCGGTTGCTTATACTAATGATATGATAAATGCAGTTGGTGGACAAGAGTTTGTTGATACAACAATAACTGAATGGTTTCCCGAATAATTGCGTACAACGCATTGTGTATGGGTAGTTTTTGCCCGATTTAATAACTTAAAAATATAATTATGAAGAAAGAACAATTTGAAATACTTATGTATGCACTTTATAAAAACAACCAATTATTTATACCACAAGGGCAAACCATACAAGAATGGATAGATAATGCCTTTGATAACGCAGAAAAGCAAGGGTAATAATTACCTATACACGTTTTTGTAACACGTTTTAATGTGATTACAATGATAAATGTAAATACTGTTTAGAATGAGCAAAGCGAAAGATAAATTGAATTTAAATAATGTTAGTGGTAGTACGGAAATAAAACCTATTGATTTAGGTATGTCTGATTCTTTAAAAAGCTTTCTTGAATTGATTCCTTCACAAGAAGAAGTTCATAAAAGACTTATAGAAAAATGTATGATACCTAAAAAATATTTTGGTAGTAAGTAGTATTACCACTAACGCCCTTGTAAACGAGCTTGAGCGACTACCGAGGAACGAGGTTGCGTTTACAACCTGTTAATTTTTATAAAAAATATGAGAACATTAATTTTAGATAAAGAAGGAAATGCGGTTATCACAACCAATGATAAGTTTGACAAAATAACTATTATGGTAGGTGAATATTACATCAAAGGATTACACATTCCTTCTAAGCAGTTCTCTATCGAAACAATAGACTCCATTAAAGCAGTCAGGGACTATCTCAACAGTGTAATAACCAAAGGAGAGAAGATTGCACAATTAGAAAAAGAACACAAAAACCTAAGCGAGCAGTACCTTGTAAAAAAGGATGAAAAGCTTTACCAAAAGATAAAACAGATTAAATCTGAATTTATTAAATTGAGAGGTAAAACTGCTAGTAATGGAAAAATACACATATAAGATTGGAAGATCTTTAGCTGTCGAAGAGGGGTACGAAGAAGGAGAGCTTACATGGAGTCAACTGATGCCAATAAACGTAATGCTAGACATACTTCTTTTAGACTTTATTGAAGAACTTTCACAAAATAATTAAATTTATTTTGTCATTACAAAAGTAATCACTTAAATTAGCTTCTTAAACAAAATTCAAATATTTAGGAAGCAAATAACCAGTTCCTAACAAAATAAAAATCAGCCTAATATATAAATAATATGAAAAAGAAATCAACAGCATGGATACTGTTATTGTTAATATTAAACTCTTGTTTATACTACATAGAAAAAGCATTTCTATACATAATTAAACTGTTTGTAAATGACTCCAAAAGAAGAAGCTAACAATCTTATCAAAGAGGTTATGGAAGTAAAAGGAATAAGCATAAATAAAAAAGAAGCTATTCACCTATCTATATTCTTAACCAAAAAAATCCTTAATGAATACGAAAAGCGATTTAAAAGCATAGCCAAGTCCGAAAACGTAGCAAGAGTAGTTTTATCTACACATTGGAACAGAGTAAATCTAAACTTAAATAAAATATTAAAAGCCTATATAAATGAAGAAGCTTGACTTCACCTATAAACCCCAAATAAAATCTGGTAGAAAAGAAATAATATCAGTACTAAGAACAGGAGAAATAGACCTGTATTATTTTTACCCTCAGACTAACGAAAAAGAATTTATCAAAACAGTAAAAGTAAAAGACAAACAAAATGGTAATGACCATTAAAAGATTTTGTCAAAAAACCAAAGAGGTTTTAGTTTAACTTTGCATTTTTAATTTTTAACCATAAATAAATCGCTATGAAAAAAGTGGATTGTATCATCAGAAAAGCTCAATTTGATGAGGTAAAATCAGCTCTAATGGCAGTTAAGGTAACTTTCTTTAGTTATTGGGATTGTACAGGAGTTGGTAACGAGCAGCTCGATAGAAAGTATCGAGGTATTCCATATTCTACTTCTGAAATTCAGAGGAGGTATCTTTCAATCGTCGTTAGTGACGAGTTTTTAGAAAGGACAATTAACGCTATTCTTGATTCTGCCTACACAGGCGAAGTCGGAGATGGTAAAATTTTTGTCAGCGATGTGCAGGAAGCATATCGAATACGAACTAAAGAAAGAGGAAATCAAACACTTAATTGAAAGAAGAAATGGAAATGTTAACAGTAAATAACCTGTGGATGATGGTCTGTACAGGTTTGGTGTTCTTTATGCACCTAGGATTTAGCTTGTTGGAGATAGGACTGACAAGGCAAAAGAATACCATCAACATCCTATTCAAAAACATCTTTATAATCTGTATGGGACTCCTAGTATACTACATAGGAGGGTTCAATCTCATGTATCCAGGTTTTGAAGATGGTAGCATGGGAGTTCTTAAGTTTGCAGGTTTCGGAATTGATGCGCCTGTAAATGGAATGACTGCCGATTATGCTGGAGCTGGGTACACTTGGTGGACGGATTTTCTGTTCCAAGGTATGTTCGCTGCAACCGCTGCTACAATTGTCTCAGGAGCAGTAGCTGAAAGAATTAAGCTTAGTAGCTTTATGCTTTTCAGCGTTATCTATGTAGGGCTTGTATACCCTATAGTAGGTAGCTGGAAGTGGGGTGGTGGATTCCTTGATAATATGGGATTCTATGATTTCGCTGGTTCTACATTAGTGCATTCAGTTGGAGGCTGGGCTGCACTGATTGCAGTATGGCTACTTGGTGCTAGACTAGGTAAGTTTAAAGAGGGTAAATCTTTTGCTATTCTAGGACACAATATTCCTTTTGCTACGGCAGGAGTATTAATCTTGTGGCTAGGTTGGTTTGGATTTAACGGAGGTTCAGTATTAAGTGCTGATCCTGCTTTGACTTCTTTAACTCTTGTTACTACTTGCCTTGCGGCAGCAGCAGGAGGTTTTGGAGCTGCTATTACATCTTATATTAAGAATAAGACACTAGACTTAACAATGTTTCTTAACGGAATCTTAGGAGGACTTGTCGCTATTACGGCAGGTGCTGACCAAATGAGTCCAAACGAATCTGTTGTTGTAGGTCTTATTGGAGGTATTATAGTAGTCTTTGCGGTTGCTTTATTAGACAAACTTAAACTAGATGATCCAGTAGGAGCTATCGCTGTTCACCTTGGATGTGGAATTTGGGGTACTCTTGCAGTAGGTATCTTCGGAGAATTAGCTAGTGGTAGTCAATTCCTTACACAACTTATAGGGGTTGCCGTAATTGGAGCTTTCTGTCTAATTAGTTCTTTCTTAATTCTATTTACCATAAAGAAAACTATGGGACTTAGAGTAAGCAAAAAAGAAGAACTTGAAGGACTAGACAGTGCCGAGCATGGCATGAGTGCTTACCCAGACTTCAGATTAAACCAACATTAATAACACAGGGGGTTAATCACCCCCTTAATTTTACAAAAATGAAAAAGATATTTACATTTATATTATTAGCTACTACAATACTATCTTACGGTCAAGATAGTTTAAAGTCAAACCTTTCTTTAGAGGGAAGTGTAGACGTTTATTACAGAAGAAACCTTAGTACAGCAAAAACAGATTTAGCTCCAGCTACATCATTTGCTAACTTAAATGGTTTCAGTTTGGGTATGTTCAACCTTATTAGTTCTTACGATACAAAGAACACAGGTTTTGTTGCAGACTTAGTTTTTGGACCAAGAGGTGAAGACGCTGTTTTTCTATCTACTGGAAGTTCTAACATCATTAATCAGCTTTATGCTTATTGGGACGTTAGTAAGAGTGTGACCTTGACTATGGGTAACTTTAATACTTTCCTAGGGTACGAAGTAATTTCTCCAACAGGGAACTTTAACTACTCAACATCCTATATGTTTAGCTACGGTCCATTCTCTCACTCTGGGTTAAAGGCAGACATCGCTTTGTCTGAAAACTTTACAGCTATGTTAGCTGTTTTAAACGCAACTGACGCAACGGATTTCAACCCGTCTAACTTCAGTACACTAGGTGCAGTGTTAGCGTACAAGAACACGTATTTGAACTTTTTATTAGGAAAGCAAGATCCTAGCTCTGAAGCTACGTTCCAGATTGACTTAACAGGTGGTTATGACTTGTCAGAGAAATTTTATTTAGGAATAAATT
>Ga0181406_1000005_pt1 | contig 67100 bp, 97 predicted proteins | sample 29SPOviralmetaG_FD_130135 | JGI IMG/M metagenome (GOLD analysis project Ga0181406, IMG submission 130135) | Marine viral communities from the oligotrophic San Pedro Time Series (SPOT) site, San Pedro Channel, CA, USA - 29 SPOT_SRF_2011-12-20 | ecosystem: Environmental > Aquatic > Marine > Strait... | reverse complement strand
TGACGAATGCGGATGCCAAAGACCAAGAGCGAAAGGAACCAATTGGTGCGTTGATTGTGAGTCAGAATACCAAGCAGGGCTACAACAGTGGCGATGGCCGTCAGATGACGACTATGAGCCTGTTATGGATAGGTGAAAAAAATGGATAATAAAAAAGCGGAAAAAGTAATGGAAATGGTAACACAAAATATCAATAATGAATCGTTTGTAAATTGGTTGTATGACTTATTAGAATTAGATACAATTTAATTTTAGGATAAATGTAATTCTTGGAAACTTGGAAAACCAGGTTTCCAGGAATTGCAACTATTTTCGGTAACTGCGACTATTATTTTCTCTTTTTTTCTAGGTAACTCTCGCGACTATTTTTTCTCTTTCGCGCTTATTTTTCTTTGCGCCTATTTTTCCTGGATGCGCCTATTTTTTTAATAGTCACAAAAAAATAGTCGCGACTATTTTCAAAATCCTGGTTCCCGGAATTAATAATAATTCCTGGAAAGTTATTAATTCCGAATTAATAAAAAATCCTGGAAAATTAATAATCACTACTGAACCTTTGGTTGTATAGTGAGCAAATCCTAGTCAGAAAAATGACCCTTGGCTCAGTCGAAAATTGTTGAAAATGGTCGCAAAATGATGAAAATAGTCGCAGACTATATATGGTGATGGCTTGTCACAGCCTCCACAGGAGGCGTAAAAATGGACACAGAAATGAACCATGCTAACAATGAGAACGACGATACGACCAACCCGCTTGATGAGGTTAAAGCAACAATGACAGTACTGAAAATGACCGCCAAAATAGTCGGCGGTAATGTAGTCAAGACCCTCAAAGATGAGGACTTCAAGGCTTCAGAATGTTTCACTAATGCAGACCTTAACAGGATTGCAAAAACAGTCGACCTGCCTAACATTATGGCAAACGGTCAATACTTACAGAACCACTTAGGAAAGCACCTAGTTGTCACCTATGACAACGGTTCAAAGTTCCCGGTCATGATTGAGCAAATAATGTTCATGGCAACAACTAACAGAATGCTAACCAAGGCAGTACAGGTTTGCATTGAAGCACATCAAGCACAGGACAGATATTCAGACCTAATTAGTGGTCGTGGTGGCTACCCTATCAAACTCAGTGAGTTGGAAGTCACAGGTCAAGATTTACTTAGAGCATTCAATGTGACAGATGCTTCAACAGTTGAATATATTGAAATTAATCCTAGTGATTATGAGATGTCCCAATTTTACGGTGACGAGATAGTTAATTCAACAACTTACAGACACATATTGAAAGTTAAGCAATATGGCACTGAAGAAGGTTATTCGCACCTTTGTGTCAATGCTCATTCAATCCACAGCATTAGACTTCGTGCATCCTCTTACAGATGTTCCAAGAAGATGGGCGGTTGTGGTCGTGGCAACCTTGGAATCAAAATGGTCAGTGCGGCGAATGGTTGCCCTCATTGTGGCAACCACAGAACACAGTTAACCAAGCAAGGTGTATGCTTTGACCTGCCTCAAGTTGTTGACGGAAAACTCAGTGCTAGTATGTCCGGTGATGTCAAGTTTACAAGAGTCAAGATTGAGAGTCAAAAACTAGCAAACAAGATGCTTGCGGCCAAGAAGAGAGGGTATGATGCGGTTTCAATGGTTCAAGAATTGCTTGCATCCAGCAGACTGAAAGCCTACACCCGCAAAATGTCAGACAATAAAGACGGATGGTATCGAGTAGCATTGAAGCCGGTTGTATTCGATTTCAATGGTACTCCTTACCTTGGTCTAGCGGTTGACATGTCCCGCCTAGTAGGGGGTGACAGCCCGCAGTAATGCGAATAGAATAAAGAATTGGGGGGGAGGCTTCGGCCTCCCTCCCTTTTTTTTATTTTGAAATCGCGTTCAGACCCAAACCCCACAGATAGAAATAGCGAAATTAAGCCCGTAGGGGGGTCCTGGAGGCCATCAAATATAAATTAGGTCAATAGGTAGCACCGCAGAAAATGAAGGCCACCAGGGTGCGTTTATGAGCGATTTTAGGATTTTAGGTAGCATTTTGACTACAAAAATCTATACCCCGCCAGGAATCACACTGCTTAGTACCAAAAAAAATTCGCGACAAAAAATCTCAAAAAGAGGTTTATAAACGCCTACGAGATACAACCCTACCGCCCAAACCAGAATACCTGCCAGCGCGTGTCTTGCCGCTACTTCCACCCTGCCATTCACCACGGTTCATAGACCCCATGACAACGGGAACATCATTGATATTTGATGAGAATTGGTCGATTGCATGAGCAAGTGCCATTACCAAGTCATTATGTCTGCCGGTATCAACGATTTCCCCTGCCTTCCAAGCATGGGATTCTAATTCTTCAAGCATTAGATTTACAGAACGCCTTACTGCGTCACTACCATAAGCAAAAACTATCTTTTCTCTTTCAAACCAAACTCGCAAACGATTTAACAACCCTTGCTTCAAACCTTTATTGCTTACTTTGCTTTGTCGATAATCCACATTTATTCCTTTGGCTTCTAATAAACTCTTAAACAGTCTTTGAAACCCTACATCTTCTGCCGCAAGTGGCGCACCATAACGCTTACACCATTCCCCTATCATGTCAGCCTGTTTATCGGGGGAAAAATCATTACGCCTCCAAATGTTGCAGACTACAAGACTACCATCGGATTCTTGTCTAACAACTACCATAACGGAATAGTCCTTTCCAAGCCCTTGTGATGGGTCAAACCCAATAACATATCGCATACCTGCTCGCTTGTCAGTATCAAATGTTTGCTCTAAGTCTAAATTACGCCTTGTGTATTTGCGAGGATATACAGAAGATTCATCGTCAATGACTCGACACAAAAACTCTTGAGCAAACTCTAACTCACCACATACTGCCCGTTGTTCTAAAAGAAAACCAACAGGTCTAAACTCCGGCCAAAGTGCCACTAATTTATCCGGTTCGTCTTTCGCCTCATCCCAATTAGGTAACGCCGTCCATACACCGGATTTCCAAAGTGCATTGTCAAGCATTTCAGTATGATATAAGTCAGTTTGAGCCATAGGTGTCCCAACACAAAACAACTTAGAACCCGGGTCAAGCATTGGCATAACTACTTTACGCAACCAATGTCGCAACTGCTCATTGTTTAATTCTTTTTTAGCATCAAGCAATACATCGTCAAGTGCTACTACTGCGGGATGGTCGCCACGAATTGCAGACCCAACAGAAGAACATCGTATTACTGCACCGTTAGTCAACCATAATTCTTCTTTACCACCCTTTTTAGTGTTAAGATAGCGGGATAACTCTTTATGGCTTGTTAAGTCTTTGCGGATTTCAGCCAATCGTCTTTTAGCCGTATCTTGGCTTGCCGAAAATAACCAAATATCCATAGGTTTTTTGTTAAACCTTTCAAACAAACACATATGTAATAGTTTTACGCCTAAAGTAACAGACTTACTATGACTTCTTGGTGCAATAATACATACACGGTTAATGTGCATATCATCTTTGGCTGAATACATATCCATCCATTCGCCAATATGATTACCCCATGAGTAACCAAGCCACTTGTAAAAATACTTTACATCGTTTTTTGCCCGTTCAAAGGCTAATGCTCTTTTGAGGTTCGACATTTTTCATCACATACATTGTTATTGGAAGATTCCATAATACATCTTTTCTAAGGTTATACATACTATTCACCGCGCTTTGAGCGAGCGCAAGTGACATACGGGGCATTCTCTTGTTAAAGCCTTTTGGCGAGGGTAGTGTCGGGAAGCCCAACCACAAACAACATTAGTGCATACAACACTTTCTCTTTTACTACTCATTTCTAATCACCCTCATAGTGCCGCAGTATTTACTTTTTTTAGTTTTGTTGCACCATACTTTGTGTGTGTTATACATTACTATTGCTTCATAACCACAAGTATTGCATTTTCTTAATTTCTTTTGAGGAAACTTTATTGTTTTTTGTTTTTGGGAAATACTCAATGTCCCACCACCGGCGCAAACAAACTACCAATTAGACCCATTTCTTTGTCTATGATATGTGCCGCTAATCCAGCCTTACTTGTTGTGTAACCTTGTCGCGCATGGTATCTATCGTGACCTGCAAGACTTGGTAATTGAACAATTAAACAACCCTTACTTTCTAAAACTTTACGATGATGCAAATGTCCGTGGAACCAAGTATGATGTTCGCACTTACCCCATAACTCACGCTTTTCACATGACATTAACTCTTCAAGATTTTTAGCACCATCACCATGAATAAAGCCCATTAAATTGTTACCGTATTCAACATATTGTCGGGTGGATGGACTAACTACTACTTCGCAATCATATGTATTTTCGTAAACGGCAGACAAATACATCATAAGTGCAATTGCACTCATGCGGTCATGGTTACCCGGCATGAATACAACCTTAACGGGTGCAACTTGTCTTAGTAAATCAATATGTTCTCTTGCCATTTGGCAACCCGTCATTAGGATTTCAGCAGGGCTACCGCACATATCCTGTGGTGTTCCTCTTGTTGTAGTGCCTTGGTCGTTATCAACATGGAACCAATCGCTACCTGTTGCTAAAATAATCTGTTCGGGGCGAGAAGGTAATCGGGAAATCAATTCGCTTGTTTTTTCCATAAGGCGTTTTTTGGCTTCTTCAAAATCATACTGTTCACCTACTTCATCAACCCAACCGTATTTACCCCAATGAAAATCAGTTGGAGATACAACAAGGGAATAATCGTGACCCTCATCGTTCATTTCAAGTTTTGTAACTGTTAAATCTGCCTGTGAAATAATATCCTTAAACTCAGCAAGTATTTCATATTCAAAGTTTTGATACTTTTCAGCATCTTTTTCTATCCTTTTCCACTTTTTGCGCTCAAACTCGGTGTGCAACTCATTTTTTTGTTGCTCAAGTAAGTCTTTTACTAAGTCGTCAGTGGAGTTAGCCATAACTTGTTCATCAGTATATGGCAACATATCGTGATTCCAACTATGTCTGCGTCTGTATTCATCAAACCAAGCCTTCGGCATTTCAAATCTTCGTGCCATTTCAGTAACAGTAGCACCTTTACCAACCATGTCAGAATATGCGGCCTTCATGTTGCGGTGTTGTTCACCATTAATAAAAATCATTTTACCGGCTGATTCTAAAAATGTAATGTATGTATCATCGTCTTTATCATAATAGTAAGAAGTGCTGATACTTTTTGGTTCGGGTTCGGCAGGTTTTACAACTTTACCATCGGATTGTTTCCAACGGTATATTGCCATTTCCCAACCTTTGACACTACGAATATCATTTATCTTATGTAATGCTCTTGCATTTGCAAGTATAGATATTGCAGGGTCGTAGTGTTCCGGTATTAACTCGTAGCCGACATTGACAGGACATCTTTTTCCCATTATTTAATCCCAAGAGCCACCCCTTTATAGGCTTGTCTATCAACCATATTATTTCTGTAAATTATGTTGCTACTGAAAGAATTATTTTGGGCGCAGTATTGCGGTTTTTGTTAATTGTTGAATTATTTCATAGGTATATTCTTGGCCCCGCTTGTTATTCTTATTACTTCTTTTTACTTTCTGTCTATGAAACAATAAAAGAATTAGCAACATGGCTCGCAGTAGTGCGTTTTATTTTTTCTGAAAAAGTATAATTTTTCAAAACAATTAACTTTGGGGCAAATTGACCCAATAATTATGAATCAACCGTAACCATACCGTGTTATCATGCAAGAGGGGATAAAAACATGGCCTTTGAGATACATAACGCCACGACAATTGGAGTTGCTCTCGTTATCGCTGAATTACTGTTTTGGTTCTTTGTCGGTTTCGGATTATTAAAATTGAGAAAAAAACGCAAAAAAGAGTGGGAATCAGCCTTTAATACTCAAAAATAGTTAAAAAACAGAACGGTAGTCGATAGTTTATGCCCTCTTGGTGGCCGTTTAGTAAAAAGCAGATTGTTGCCTCGCAAGTTGATGTTCGCGCTGGCACAAGTGTTCCTTTCAGTGTAGCCGCAGGTTTACCTAACATAATGAAGGAAACTGAAAAGTTTCAAAGCGATAGTAACTACGACAATGAATGGGAGTTATTTGACAACATGGTAAAGTTAGACCCCGAATTAAACGGGGCAGTAAGAAGTGTTGCCCTTACAGGTAATAACTACTTCATAGATTACAAGCGAGCAAAAAATCAAAAAATCCGCAACGGTATCAAAATGCTTGTTGAAACAGTGGACTTTGATGATATACTAATCAATGCTATGCGTAACCTAATGGTTTATGGCAACGACATCAACAAACTTGTTGGTAAAGCAGGTATCGGTATTACCGATGTGCAAAGTTTACCGATAAAACAAATGACAATCGTTGATGAAAGGGGCGGGCCAACAGGTATGCCATTCCATGCAGACGAATACTCATACATTATGAGCAATGAGTTTTACATTCTTCGTGAAGGTCAATACAGTCAATCAGTATTCCCAAGAAGTGAAATTATCCACTTTAGAATAGATTATCGTAGTAATTGGTTTGAAGATACTAAGACTCGTCAAACTTACGGTGTATGGGGCGCATCCCGATTTTCGTCACTAAAGCAAGCAATCCGTGTAAAGTATAACAGTATGAATAACCGTATTGCTCTTGAAGATGCACTAACAAAGCAATTTATCACAATCGACAAATCCGCTATCGAACATATTACAGACCCCGATGAACAAGCAGAAAGGCTTGGTAAAATTATGGATGAAGTAATTACACTGTTTGAAGGTTTGCGTGGCGACCAAATGCCTATCCTACCAAGTTATGTGGAATTGCACCATGTCGATTTGAATAATACTGTTCCCGATAACTCCGGCTTCCTTGATATGGTCGGTAGCAACATAGCGGCAGTATTGCATGTTCCAAGAGTAGCGGCAGGTCAAGAGCGTGGCTCAACCTTTGCGGCTACTTACAATGCGAATATGTGGGCTAATACCGCTATTCGCAGACTACAATATGTTGTAAGACAAGAAGTTATGAAGTTGTTTTCAAAGCATCTTGAGTTACTTGGTATTGAGCATACAATGGCAGACTTACCGGCATTTGACTTTGAGCCGGTTGCCGAAGAATCTCCGTTAGATTTAGCAAAGAGAGCCGTGATGGGTTACACTTCCGGCATACTAACGCTAAATCAATCCTTAGACATTATGGGGCTACCACAAGAAAAAAGTGGCAACATACGCAACAAAGATGGGGATAATACAAATATCGGAGAGTTACCAAGAACCAATGAACAAGAGGGGATGAAAAATGACGAAGAATAAAAAGAACGGTCATTCATTTAATGACAAAATGGTAAAGCGTACAGTAATACCTGCAATCTATCTATGGCTTATGGCTTGTGGTGCAGTAGTAGGTATGGGTATTTGGAAACCCGATGTAGTTTTAATGAATCTTGATGGATTTATCGCACTTATCGCTATCATTGGTGGTGTAGCCGCCCCTGCATTACAAACCGTACTTCGTATGTGGGAGTCAGAACAGACTCAAGAGGTTGATAACATTCCAACTGAATTAAAGCATGACCGTGACCGTGATGCGGCATACAAAGAGCATACCATAGAGTTAGAAAAACTACAACAAAAGCATGAACAGACTATGGCTAAGTCTGCACAAGACCATAATCAAGAAATGGATAGAATAAAAAATAGTTGTATAGATACTTCCAAATTACCCAAACCTGATTCAGAAGTATTAAAGAAAAAGAAGTGATGGTATGTCGTCTGCCCCCGATATTCAAGCATCACTTGAAAATGCTGATGAGATAGCCGAATTAACAGGTCGTTCTAAATCAGATATTATCGCAGACCTTCTTGATGATGGAAAACTCAATAATAGTAATGCCATAAAAGAAAATACTACGGCACTTGACAAAGCAACCGAAATGGCAGGTAAAACACATAAGTTACTAACTGCTATTATCCCTATTCTAATTTTATTGGCTGGTTCCGGTCTTGAGTTAGGAGGTATTATTGATTTAACCCCTGCTGGTGATGAAGGAGATGGTGATTGGGCTTGGCAAGACGACGAACCATACGAAGATGTCTATTGGGGTTGCACAGATTGGGATGCGATAAACTACGATGATTGGGCTAATGAAGATGATGGTTCATGTTATTATGAAGAAGAGGTTTGGGGATGCACTAATGATGCGGCTTCTAACTATGACTCTAATGCTACACATGATGATGGTTCTTGTAATCCCGCAGATGAAGAAGTTTGGGGTTGCACAGATTCCAATGCCACTAACTATAACAGTACGGCAACAAGTGACGATGGTTCATGCGAATATGAAGAACCCGAAAATAATTGCACAGGTTCCCTTTACAATCCCGAAGTTAAATTAGAGTTATACAATAATACTACTGATATGCAGATTTATTGGGATGCAGATTGGTCTTGTGAAGAGCAACAGTATATCGAAGTCGATATTTACATTGTATGGACTGATAACCAAACAATGTATTTCAATACTTATGCTGGTTACAACATAACAGGCGACGCAATTGATAGAAAGGTATTCACAAAACCAAACATACCTACAAATCAGTCATTTGATGTGCATTTATCCTTATGGGTTGATGTTGACGGGTGGCGAAGGGATGCAGAATACATAGAAACAGAAATCAAAACATAAGGGGTCGTAGTTTAGCGGAAAAACGCTTGGTTTGCAACCATGATACCGCAGGTTCAAATCCTGCCGACTCCATTATTTTTATTAATCAGCCCATGAATCGCTTTATCCATGCCTACTCCTAGTTATGAAGATTGGGAAGAAGAAAATGTCAGTGCGGCAGAATACCAAGGGCGTAAAGTTACTCTTAACAAACCATTCCGAACACCTAATGAAAAAAAGAAGTTTGGAGTCTATACCACTAATAGTAGCGGTAAAGTAATTATTGTAAGGTTTGGCGACCCTAACATGGAAATTAAGCGTGACGACCCTAAAAGACGCAAAGCATTCCGTGACAGACATGATTGTGCAAATAAAAAAGACCGTACAACACCCGGATATTGGTCTTGCCGTCAATGGAGAAGTAGTCCTGTTGAAGCGGTACATATGAAAAAAATCTATTCCGATAAAGATTCTTCAACCCCTGCGCCACCAAAAGATAGGCGCAAAGGCTCTAATAAAAATCCAAAAGATTCAGCAAAAGACTCTAAAGGCGGAGTTACTTTTTCCGAATCAGTAACTAAGTCTTTGAAAACAAAAGTTAGTGAGCATAACAAAAAAAGTGAAAAGAAAGTTACACTTGGTATGCTAAAGGCAGTATATCGCCGTGGTGCTGGTGCTTTTTCCACATCTCACCGACCCGGTGTTTCAAGAGCCGCATGGTCTATGGCAAGAGTAAACGCATTCCTAAAGTTAGTTAGAAGCGGTAAACCATCTAATCCTAAATATGTTCAAGACAATGATTTGCTACCAAGCAATCACGGCAGAAAGTCAAAGAAGGCTTCCGAAGAAGGTTGTGGTTGTGGCGGAGGTTGTGGTGGAGGAACCGTTGAAGCAAAGATGATTCGCAAAGATGTATTCGATAATCCGACTGAAGCCATGAGTCGTGCAAAAGAAATGGGTCTTGATGGTATTCATTCACATGAAGAAGATGGCAAGAAAGTTTTTATGCCCGGTAAAACCCATGAAGAATACATGAGTAAAAACAAAGGTAAGGATATACCGGAAAAGGAAGAAGCCGGATATATGAAAAAAATATACTCAGAAGATGGTGAAGATGAAGAAGATAAAGCATATGCTTCCGAAGATTCTTGTCCCGTTGGTGAAGAGTTGGTTGCTGGTACATGTCAGCCTGTTAATGTTACTATGGAGATTACTATTGACGATGTAGTAGCAAAAGTCGAAGCAACAACCGGAAAGTCAATTATTGAAATATCCGGTATTGCATTCCATGAAGGCATGAACAAAAACAATTGGTCTTTAACTCGTAAAGGTGCAGATGTCGCTATGCAACAGATGGTAGGTGCAGACTTAACACTAAATCACCCTAAGCCAACAAAGATAGGATTCTCTCGTAACATGGATGGTGGGATTGATGAAGCCGTTGTTGGTGTTGTTACAGAAGCAAGTCTTGAAGAGTTAGAAGCCGGTAAGTGGAATGTTCGCTACAAGGCTCAAGTCCAAAGGACAGAATTATTTGAGGCTCTTGAATCCGGTCTATGGTTGCGTAGTAATTACGGTGTATCTATTGGTGGTTACGGTGTTCCTATCCAAGCAAACGATGATGGTATGGTCTTTGAAAGCGACTTTACATTTGACCACTTGGCTATCGTGCATAAACCTGCTTATGAGAGAGCGAACATAGAAGAAGTTAATAAAATTAAACCTATGGCCGCTTCTGAAAATGAAGAAATTATAGAAAATGATATGATTTCGACAGAATCATTTAAGTATCAAACCACAACTGCCACAGTTCAGCAAAAAGGTGAAACTACCATGAGCGACGAAATTATTAATGAAGAAATGGGTGCAGTTGCTTCCGAAGCATTGGCTGAAGCAGAAGCCCTTAAAGCAGATTTAATCCTTGCACAAGCGACTATTGCTGAGTTTAAGGCAATTGAAGCAAAGAAAATTGAAGATGAAAGAATTGCACTTGTAGCAAAAGCAACTGAAATGGGTTTGAAAGGTCACGAAGATTTATCAAGCGATACTATTAGTTCTCTTATTGCATCTTGGGAAGAATCCCGTCCAAAGGTCGAAGAACCTGCTGAAATGAAGCCGGTTGAACCTGCGGTTGCATCAGAATCCACCCCTGCACCGGCAAAGTCCGAAGCAGTAGTAGCAAATTACCTAAACGGTAAAGTTGTTGAAACTCCCGAAGCAACCTACGCTAAGGGATATAACGCATGGGCTTCAGCGTGGAACAAGACCCTAAGTGGTGTTGAAATGCGTGATGGAAGATTCAAAGCACAAAGTTATGAAGAAATTAAGGAGATGATTTGAAATGGTAGCATTTAGCGCAAACGACCCAAGAACCGCAACACTAAAAGATGCAACAACAGTTGCAGGTGTCGGTTATTTATTAGTACACGATTCGACTAACAACAAGTTAGACCTAACTGCGGCTAACGAAATCGCCATTGGAGTTTCAATGGGCGAATCAAGCCGTGACGCAGATGGTACACTTGAAACTGCAAATGCAACAGTTTCATTCATTCCACTAAACGGAACAATGATGATTGCTTCTGCGGCTTCTCAAACTTACACAACCGGACTCTTGGTTTATGCACAAGCGGCTGGTGTGTGCGGTACTACTTCTTCTTCCCGAAAACTCATTGGAGTTTATGTCGGGACAGGCGAAACAACAAGTTCAAGTGCTGGCGACTTGGTTCCTATCAATGTCACACAGGCGGCTACAAGTTGAAACTAAAATAATGAATAGGTGATTAAAATGGCAAATAATTCTTTGGAAGAAATCTTAAATGTAGGCGCGGCGGCTGGCCCATTCGGTGTCGGCGACAGCGTTCTTGAGCAAACCCTTCGTGACTTTATTCAGTTGCAATCTAACAGACTTGCAATAGGTACAGACCTTGTAGGTGTTAGAAGTGTTCCTTGGCTTGAGTTCAAGTGGTACACAGGTGTTGACGGGTCTTTTACTTTCCCACTAGATGATGCGGCTATCGCAGACCCAACAAAGGTCGGAACCGCAAACTACACTGTAAAGTTGCAGAAAGGTATGGGTCGATGTGTTTTCCTAGACACAGTTAGACTTCGTGGCGAGTCCTTTGAAAACATTGACCGACAACAGTTGGGAATTGTTCGTGCAAGGGCTAACACAATTGACAACCTAATCTTAGACGGACTACACACAGGCGCAGGTCAGTCCAAAGCGGCTACTGCAACCTTTGGTTCAGCAAGTGCAGATGAAGAAAAAGACCTTCTCGACACAATGGACTTAGTTTACTCAAATGCAAGAGTTTCCGGTGATGAAGGAATGGCACTTGTCCTACCTACTTCCACACGAAGCGCACTTCTAAACACTCAACTATATGGAAATGTAGTCGAGTCACTACAAGAGCATATGAGAAGAATTGCAAACATGACTGTTTACTACACTCGCGATTACACAGGTGGTAAGAACGAAGTAAATCCGGGAACAGGTAGCGCGGCTTCGGCTCTTGAAGATGATGCACTACTACTTATTCCAGGTAGCGAAACTGCTGAGTTCTTCACTTACAACGGTGCTGGTTTCCAAGAAACTGAATTAACTCGCCTTCCAGGTGTTGGATTCGATTGGATGCTTACAGGCTACATGGGAACAGTTATTCACGAATCCCAAGATGGTGCTTCAAGCGGAACAAACAACAGAATTGCTAAGATTACAGGCGTAATTTGAGGTGATTTAGTTGGCACAAAATAAAAAGTTTAACGACTTCGTAACAACGAAGATGCTTAAAGCAGATTCAGTTACAGATGTTAAAACTGCAAACACTATCGAGAAAACTCTAAAGTTTGTTTATCAATATGACCAAGATGGCGGAGATACTGCGGCTAAAACTCTAACTGCCGATGGTGTTGCCGCACAACAATTACCTGCGGGCGCAATCCTAAAGGCTTGGTTTATTGATGTTGAAGTCCCATTTGCTTCAAGCGGTTCCGCTACAATTGCAATAGGACACACAGGAGTTGCAGATTCAGTTATTGCGGCTACTGCATTCGATAATGGTGCTATGGTTGCGGCTACTGCTGGATGGGAGTTTTGCTCTAAAGGTACAAAACTTAATGCGGCTAAGAATCTTCTTTTCACCATTGGTGGTGCGGCTCTAACTGCTGGTGCGGCTAACATCTATATCACATACCAAGAAACAATTGTTTGAGGTGTGTTAAATGGATGAGTGGACTGAACCCGATGGTACAATCTATCGTCTTAGAAAAGACGGTAACTACGATGTCATTCCCCCAAAGAAGGCTACTAAAGCAAAGAAGCCTAAGAAAACTACCAAAAAGGAAGTTAAAGAATGAGTCAAAAGTCTAAGTTAGTTGTAGCATTAAAGAAAAAGAAAATACCTTTACCGGAAAAACAAACTGTTGTTGAATTACAACACAGAAATGAGAATTGGTTTTCTCATCTTGGTTGGATTGTCCGTTTAGGTAAACCCGTTTCACGAAAACCTAATCACCCCGTAACTCTTTTAGAAACAAAAGATACTTATTGGTTGCCCGATAGCAAAATGGCTAAGGATATTATCGAATCTAAATTAGTTTTTGTTATGGGTCGCTCACCAAACATTCCTAAAGACGCAACATTCCTTGATGTCCCGAAAGATTATAACGACAGATGGGGAATGAGCATAAATGAGGAAGAGTAATGACAGTAACTACCGCTAATATCCGTGACCTTCTCAACAGACCAAGAGGTTTGAATGAAGGGACTATTAGTGAATACATTACTATTCGCACAGAAGAAGTAAACAAAAAGACAAGAGGGACACACTTACTTGCCGCAGATTCGGCAAACGCAGTAACTACTGCACAAAAAGAGTCAGCAATCAAGTTTTTGGTTGCCGCAGATTGTCTGCGAGTTATGATTGATACTATTCCAAGTTATGTCAATGAGAATGAGAGAAGAGCAAACGACATTAGGTTATCAACCCAATTAAGACAAATTGAAAAACAAGCACAGGATATGCTTGCTCTCATTAGTGAAAAAGGTGGTACTGTCTATCAAGGCAAAGTCACTAAAACTAAAGTGAGTGAGTAGGTATGGCAACAAAAGAATGGTTAGGCGACGGTTCCGCTAATCTTTTCAATGTAGCGGGTAATTGGACTCCAAGCGGTGTTCCCGGTGCAGGTGATGTTGCAGTATTCAACGACAAAGCAAATAACCGAGAATGTTACTTTGATTTAACCACAGGTTCTTCTATTACAATAGGGGAAATAATAGTTGAAAGCACTTATGGAAGTTCAGTAAGATTACAAACTGTTCCCGTTACTAAAGGTGTATATCTTGCTAAAGCAGATGGGATTAAAGCCGGAACCGCATCAACCATAGATTTTAGACAAGGCGGTAGTGGGTCAGAATACGGTAGTTACAAATCTTTTGCTAATAGATTTTTGATGATGGCTGATGGTGGTAATTGGAGTGGCACTATTACTCTTAATATGTATGGTGGTTCAGTAGTTACAAAGTTTGATGATGGCGACCACCAAACAACCGTATTGAAAACAGGCTCTTTTGCACCTAACTATGTTGCACCGACAGGTACAAGCGGTAAAACTACCTTTACTGCCTTTACTGCCGATGACGGTATTACATTCCAACCAACGGGCAACCTTGTTGATAACGACAGGCTCAAACACTTTGACTTTGGGACATTTACTTACAGTGACGATTTGTTTAACGCAGGTGCGGCTACATGCGAGTTTAAGGCTACATCTAGTGGTATTTATCTTCCCATTACAGGTGCAACAGGCTATGGTCAAAGTCCATCAACAACCCCAAGTGCATTTGTTAGTTATATGAGAAAAGTAATTCTTAATGCTGATACTGCCGGTCACAAAATCCTATTCAATGATAATAACTATGTTAGTTTAGAGGAATTAGAAATCGGTGACGGTGTAATGCTCAAAGGGCCAACAGGACTAACGGCTCAAGGTGCAGACATACGCTTAGTTAATGCGCCCAAGATAAGAGGCTCATGGTCTTTCAGCCAAATATCTCAAGGTGTGTATCGTAGTCCTCGACATGCCTCCGGCCCTATGCCTAAGATAGCAGGTAATTTTAACATTACGGGTAAATTAGATGTTGGCGGTCTTATTGACCCAACAGGATTAGTAATTGATGAAAAGGGAAGTGTAGCGGCTACCGGACACACCACAGTAGGCGGAAAGGGTCTTTTGTGGGTTAAAACAGGCTCTCCTAACGAATTATACTTTACAAATGAAGATGGGGATGATGTGCAGATAACAAGCGGTTCTTCAATAGCCGGTGGAGGTGGAGGTGGAGGAACGGTTGATGTTGTGTCAAATGTAGCCACAAGCAGAATACTTGGAAGAGTAACAGGTAGTAGTGGTGATTCAGAAGAATTAACACAGGCGCAAGTATTAACATTCTTAGGAAATGCAGAAGCCGGTGCAGATGTTACAAACGAAGCAAATGTCAAAGCCGCACTTAATGGTGCAACAACCACAGAAGTTACCCCTGCGGCGGCAGACAAGATTCTAATGCTTGACGCAAACGATAGCGACAATCTCAAAAATTGCACATTTTCAGACTTTGCTACTGCGGCTCAAGGCTCTTTGGCCGCTTCTGCATTACAGGCTGGCGACCCCGTAAGTGCTTTGGCTAATGATTTGGGTTTTTTAGAGCCACCGGCCATAGCCAACTTTGTTCCGGCTGGTGGTGCTGTTAGTTCTTTTGCTAATGACGCAGGTTACTTAACGGGTGATGCTACTTCTGTATATGGCAGATGGGAATTGACAAGTGCGGTTGATGGGTTAGCCGAAGCGACTGACAATACGCTTGCTGTTGATGATTCAAGCGGATTTACAAGAACCGGAACACTAACAGGTTTTAGTAGTGGTACATTTACTGCTACTGCTTCAACTGCTGGCACTTATCTTGTATATGCAAGATTGCACTTTGGAGATTCAACAACCGGCACTTCTATTGCAGAAACAAGTGGTAACAAATACACAATTCAGATAATTATGTATCATGGTTCAACTATGGAAGGTTTTGGCAGAATACAAAAAAATGGTTTTTGGGTTGACGACCACTTTGATTGCACTTCAATTATTACTCTTGCAGATGGTGATACTTTACAGATAAAGCATAAAGTAGTAGACCATGCCGCAAGCGGGACAAAGTATAGAATAAAAAATGGCGGTGGAAATCCCGCAAACGCAATTATTATGGTGAAGTTATCATGAAGAGTTATTACGAAGTATTATTGGAAAACTACCGTGAAGTTCTCAAGAACGGTCATGTATTACACAATGACGGTGAAGAAGATTACCTAAGATTAGATTTATGGCCTACGGACATATGTTCATGTCCTACTGCTGAACACATAGAATCACTAAGAGGTGCTTAAAGTGACAAGATGCAATTTACTAGATACATGGTTTGATGCAAAGTCTAAGCAATTAGATTTAGCGGAAAAGAAACAAAAAAAAGACTTGATTACAGGTGAAAAAAATGCGTAAGGGAAAAATAGTTTATCAACCACCGGAAAGATGTTATACCAATGTGAACATTGAAAAGACAGACCACGGCTACAAGATTTATAGGGTGGGCGAATCGCGTCCGTTTACGGTGTTACCTTTTTCGGCAGTTAAAGAAATCCTATATAGAGAATGAAGGTGAATCAAATGGATATTGATGCAGTAGTATTATACGGTATGGTAGCGGCTTATGTCGGAGAGAAAGGTCTTGCTCTTTACAAGAGAGTTATGGCAGATGGAAAAATAACTCTTGATGAAATCGAAGAGATTATTGAAGAAGTCACCGACTTAGCCGACGATGCAAAAGAAATGGTTAAGAAGGAATGAGTCAAATGGTTAGCGAAGAACAATTTGAATCCCTTGATGAAAGGGTAAGATTGCTTGAACAAGCAGTTTTTGAATTGTCTGTAATGGCTAAGTATTTGAAATATGCTTTCTTTGCTATGGTTGCTTCTCTTGGAATTGATGTTGGCGGGTTGATGTAATATGGTTTATTATTGTAGCGTTGCTGATGTTGGTTCTCGTCTTGGTCTTGATAGCGCACAGCGCACAAGAGCAAACACAAAACTAACAAGTGCAATTCGCAGGGCTACAATAGACATAGACCAAATCTTCAAAGATTATGGTCGCGATACACCAAGTCGTGAAATCGGTGAAACCACATTAGACGGTGCAGTAGTCGCTGGTGCTACAAGCGTTGTCTTAACAAGTGGAACAGATTTTGCGAATGCAGGTAACGGTAACATTGACGGAGATTCATTCGCATGGGCTGGCAAATCCACACACACTCTTACAGGGGTCACAGGAGTTTCCTTTGACCATGCAGACAATGTAACAGTACAAGAAGGAGAAATGGCGCATGTTCTCCGTGAGATTTGCGGCGATATAGCCGCCGCATATTATCTTGAAGATGAATCTATGTTCCAAACAACAACAACCGAAGGCTCTCTTAGGAGTAGCGCACTTAGAGAAAGAGGAAATAGAAACTTAATGCGTCTTGCTCATTTGGGAAGTGTTGATTGATGGTATCAGTAACATTTGACACAAGCGAGTTAGACATATCGTTGCGTAAAGCAAACGATAGAATGCTTCGTGCTATTAGGCGTGGTTTTAGTGAAACTATGTCAAGAGTCAAAGAGCGAACAAAAAACCACATCAACAAACACTTTAGAAATCAAGCATCACAAATGGTTGGTAACTCTTTAGATAGAGAAATAGAAATTAAGAGAGATACAGTCGAAGCAAGATTTGGTAGTCGTGGTGGTCGTGGTGATGGAGAAATCGGTGCAGGTATTGAAACAAGCCCCGATGATAACGGCGCATCATGGAATCTTGCAATAATGTATAACGAAGGCACACCCGCAGGTTATTTTAAGTGGAAAAGTGATGCGGCAATAAAAGGTCGCCCTGTTTATCGTGAATCCAATATGCGCTACGGTTGGATGCCTTCGTTTGACGGTCAAGGTTATCACTATGGTTTAGTCGGAACAAGATTCATAGATGAAGCAGAAAGAATCTTTGGAATGATTTCTGAACGAACCGTAAAAAGACACATAGACAGGGAGTTTCAAGAGGTGATTTGATGGCGATAGCAACTACTTCTCAATTTTGGACTACAAGACTAAATGGTGAAAACCCGACAAGTCCTTCGGTAGCAGGTGAAAGCAATAATGAAGCATTTGCCATAACAGGTAGTGGTGCAACTACAAGCGGTGACTATTGGCAAGTCACAGACGCAAGATACAACATTACACCAACGGAGAATGACTTAACACTTTTAGCGGTATTGTATTATACTACTGCACCGAATAACAACGAAGTCCTAATGAGTCTTGATAACGGCACACACAAAGTCGAAGTTAAGGCAGACGGCACTTCAAAAAAGGTAAAGTTAGTCGGTGCGTCAACAGTTACTTCTCCCGAATTAGATATTGCTATGGCAGACGAAGAACCCGTTCCTTTAGTCCTAAGATTAACTCTTGACAGTAGCGGTAATGCCCGACTGTATATGAGAGAGATTATGGAGGATGATGATGGTTCAACACACTACCTATCGGTTACGGGTGCATCCGGTTCATCAGATACTATTTCCTTTGGTAATAATAGCGGTAATGTAAAGTGGGGTTCAGTGTATGTATCAAAACATGGTGCATTTACTCCCGATGAATTAATGCCTTCTGATTTCGCCACAGACACACTACTTCGCATGGGTATGTCTATTGTCAATCAGTTAAAGAATAGTAAGCGAATGTATCTCAAATCACACATGGATGAATCCGCAATCAAGTATGGGTTCGATGTATCGCGCTCTATGCTTACAAGACTTACCCCTCCCGTTATCCATGTTATGCTTCGTGGTATCAATTCACCGGAGTTTGCGGCTCTTGGTGGTGGCAGAATAGACCAAGAATACGAAGTTATTGTGTATATCACTACAAGAGGCACTAACTACGAAAACGCGTATAGATTATGCTTAAACATAGCCGGAGAGGTCTTTGATGAGATTTATACAAAAACAGGTCTTTTGGGTACTACCGACAGCCTAAACAACTACTCTTTAGAATTGGCTCATAAGTTTGACGATGATGATGTAGTTTGCACACATATGCTAACATTTACATATCTAAGACGAATAAATATGCGTCGCAGATGAAAGTATTAAGTATCAACCCTAATATCGCTTAATCATAGCAAGGTGATTTTATGGGAACATTTGACAACCGATATGTCGCAATCAAAAAAGAGTCAGCCTATGGCACACCATCCGGTTCATACAAGTTTGGTGAAGTCGATGATGAGTCTATCAGACATCAATATGACATTCTAACAAGGGATGATATGAGCAGATATGGTGCGGCAAAGACCGTAACCGGCAAAGAGTATTCCTCCGGTGACATCAACATGGCTATGCTCAATGATGATTTCACAGGAAACCTAATTATGGGTATGATGGGAACGGACACAGTAGGTTCTATTTCGGGCGGTCTTTATCCACACACCTTTACAGAAGCGGGAACACTTGCTAGTTACACACTACTTGTAAGCCGTGAAGATAAGGAACATCTTTACAAGGGTCAAGTAGTCGATTCAATGTCTGTATCAGCGAGCCTAAACGAATACGCAACAGTCGGATTTAGTATGATGGGTCGTTCAGAAGATATTGGCGCAATTGCGAATGCTGGAACAACAAACCCAACATTCCCCGATGCACTACCGGCACTTTACTTCTCTAACGCTAAGGTATTCTTTAACGCAGACTCAACCGCTACATCTTTAGTCAAGTCAATTAGTTTTGACATTAATCTAAATCGTGACGATGAAAACGCTTGCGCTCTCGGTAGCACTACTTACACTGTTGCACCACCGGCACAACGAAGAGAAATCAGTGGAACAATCGAGTTTAACAAGGTAGTCCATTCCGCAGTTGAAAGCGAACCAACATACACACAATTGACTACCGCAGACGGTCTTGAGTTGTCCGGTAGCGGAATTGAGTTGAAGGTTCAATTCGGTGACGACGCAACCGCAGACCTTCTAACATTCAACTTTTACAAGATTAGATTTGAAGCCGCAGATGCAAATGTCAGTGGTCGAGATACCAACACAATGTCAGTCAATTTCGTTGCACTTTATTCACCGGATGATTCAAAGATGATGGATATTGTAATGAGAAATACAACATCGGGCGCGTATTGAGGTGGTTTAGTTGCCACTTCATACCATCGGAGTTCCGTCAAAATTGACGACAGAAATCGTATATGGTTCAGTCGATGATATTCACACAGTCATACAGACAAAATTGAGAACATATGCGGCAAGTGATGAAATAATTGCGATTAATGTAGTTGCTTGCCACAACGGAACAGGTTACATGGGTATAATTACTCGCGAGGACCAATAGATATAGTATAGTATTCCCTTGAGGAAAAAGAGTTGAGAAAAAGATGCCGGTATTAACAAAAGAGTTTGAGTTAGACGATGGAACGAAAATCACAGTGCGTCAAGCAGGTGGTTTGCAGAAGTTGGATATTGAGAATAAACAAGCGAAGGTATTTCGTGACCATATACACTTCGGAACAGACCCCGCAGAATGGACTTCCGAACAAGCGAAAGAGTTTGCAAATGCTATGGATGAAGCGGGTGCAGGTATGGCACACCAAATTAAAGCATGGGTTCCAAGTTGTATTATAGAACCTGCTGATTTCGATGCAGAAACTTTAACAAGTGTTGAATTGAGAAAGATTCTTGGGTTTGTTCGTGGTGACGACCCCGAAGGCGCACTCCCTTTGGAACCTTCACAAGAGTAGCCCCTTCCTTGTGCATGGCCTACAAAGGGGTTCTCCCGTCAGATTTATGGGAGAAATATGATTGCGAAGGCGGTCAGCAAAAATTACTCTTAGATTTGAATGTCGCAAACGAAATGCAAGAAAGAATAGCAGAAGCCACCAACAAATCACAAAGAAAAACAAGTGGTAAAGATATGGTCGCTCGCAGAAAACAACGACAAACCAAAAGGGAATTATTAAGCGACAGTCAAGGCTTAGATATGCTCAAGAGCATGGGCGTAGCCTTTGAGAAGCAGTAGTATTAGTCTAGGAAAGTGAAAGTATGATAGACATTTTTTCAATACTTTTTCCGGTAATTTTACTTTTTACTGCGGCGGCTATGGTCGTACTTCGTGCTGGTGCATCAAGGGTTTTCTTCGATGTAGTGGGTGCGTTTCAAGCCGATAGATTAATCGCAGATGTTGATGCTAAGATAGGTGTAGTTAATTCGATTATACTTGACGGTTTATCGGGTATAGGAGAATCAGTAGGTTTGATTTCAGACCAAATGCAAATGCTTGTTGATTCAACCGTTCCCCTTTCGGTTGAAGTAGGAGAAGCAAGGCTTGAGTTTGAAAAGTTCGCCGCTACAATAGAAGGTTCTGAACATTTGCGACAAAACATTATCGACATAGGCGAAAGTTTTGGATTCAGTGCGGCACAGGCTCAAGTAGCAGGTGCAAGAATGGCGCAGTTATCCGGTGTATTCGGTGGCCGAGAGGCGATACAGGAGGCTACTGCCGCAGGTATGCAATTCGGTATGATTGGTGGTATGGAAACAGGGGATGCCATGCAAAGGTTAATCCAACTACACCAACAGACAAACACACTTTATGGTGATTTGACCCGTTCTCAATTTATGAGAATGAGTGCAGAAGAACAAGCCAATACAGTTCGTGAGAATAGCGCAAGATTGCTTGACGAATTAAACACAATTGAAAACCGTTCTGCGGCTACAATGCAACACATAACCCATGTTATGAACCAATTCGCATCTTCGGGTCAGTTAGCAGGTGACAGCATATCCTATATGGCCGCTATGTCTGCTACGCTTATTGAAGCCGGTGAAGAGCAAGGTAAGGCAGGTAGGGCTTTGCGTATGATGTATGCCCGTCTTGGTGCTAATACAGGTGAAAATGCTGAAATCCTTGGGGAGTTTGGTATTGCAACTAAAGATGCAGAAGGAAACTTGCGTAGCATGGAAGATATAATGCGCGATATCACCCGTTCCTCTATTATGAACAGTGAAGCCGATAAACTGCGTGTAGCACAGGCTATCGCAGGTAACGACCACTATGTAAGAGCGTTAAAGTTAATGAACAACCATTCAAGGGCTATCGACTTAAACACACAGGCTCAACGAAGATTAGATAGTGCTACTGAAGAATCTAACAAAAAGTTACAAGACCAAGTTTATCAATTGAAAATTGCAGAAGCAGAATTGATGAATGCTAAAGCGGCAGTTGGTGATGCTTTACTACCATTTACAATAATGCAGACAAAGGCACAGACAAGAATGAATCAAGGGTTTGCCGATATGGTAAACACAGATGCAGGTAAGTTTATGATGGAATTAACATTCGGTGTTCAACAAATGGTAAGAGCCTATGCGCCTTTAGGTGAGGCTCTATTGAACATTATGTCTTTGAATGTATCTTTGCAAACACAGGCAACAATTATGAGAGCGTTGTCCGGTGAAGAAATCGTTAGGGCAAGTGCTTACGGTGGCCGTAATGTCGCACAAAAAGAAAGTCTTGCTTTGATGGATTCTGAGATACACAAGTTAGACAGAATTGCAAGGTTAGAAAATGTAAGAGCGCAAATGACAAAAACAAGACAGTTACAATTGGCTCAAACTAATTTACAACAAAACATTATTGATTCAAACGAAATGGCTCGACTACAACAAAGAAGTCAACAAATGACTCAAGGTTTGCAACAAGAGTTACAAGGCAGGGAAAAAGTAAACCTATTGAATATAATAGGTACACAACAAGAGCAAGACCAAGCAAAAGCACAATTCCAAACATTAACTGCACTTGATTCTGAAATTGTGGCTTTGCACAAAATTAAAACTTTAGAAGATGCAAAAAGAGTAATAGCGGGAGAAATGTTGTCAAAGGGGAAATATGTCAGCCACCAAAAACAACAAGAATTAGGCTACGAACAATCTATCAATAGAGTAATAAATAATGGTTTATTCCTAAAAAATAACGAAGCAAGAATAAATGATGTTTTGGTAAATAATGCCGCTTTGATAAATCTAAAATCACAGGAAAGAGCGCAGATACTTCAAAATAACATTAACTTGTATCAATTAAATGAACAAGTAGGCAAACAAAGAATTGCTACTTACAATACTGAAATAGCAGTAATTGATGGTCTTATCAGAAGACAAGGTATGCACATCTTGGCCGAAAATATGATGGGTAGGCAAACCCAACAAACAACACAAGGACAAGCAATCCTAAACCTGGCTTATTTGGAAGGTATAACTATCTTAGGAAGCAAAGATAATGCACAAGTGAAAACTATTGGTTTAGAAAGTCTTGCTACTTCAACCGCTATGAAATTAGCCGGTGCTTACAAAATGGAAGCAACCGCAGTTAGAGAAATAATAATGCAAATGCCTATGTTCATAGCATTACAAGATGCTCTCACAAACTCTCAAGACAAACAATTCAATAGTCAAATGGCGTTAAACGGTGCTTACATGAAAACTTCTTTGATATTGGGTGGAATGTCGATGATGTTCACTATGTTTGGTGACAGTCAAGAGTCTGCAAGAGCCGGTATGATTCTGATGATGATGTCTATGGTTCCTATGACTATTCAAATGTTCCAAGCAACTTCTGAAGCAACTAGATTAGGATTAGGTATATTGGGAGTAGGTCAACAAGCGTTAGTAGCCGCGCCTAAAGTTGGTATTCTTGCTAAATCATTAAATGCACTTACTTCTGCAACAGGTATAGGTTTGTTGTTGACAGGTTTGGCAGTAGGTATTGCTTACTTCACCGACTTTGGAGAAGCGGCTGATGATGCAGAAAGCGATATGGGTAACTTCGCACAGACAGTTGCATACACAAACGACCAATTTCAAAATATCGAAAAAACCGTTGAAGGTCTAACTTTAGAACAATTATACGGACAACAAGCACAGGCACAAGCAGATGTTAAACAAATGGAGGAAGAGTTAGAAGATGCTACCGATTCCACAAACAGAAAACTCTTAGAAGCAAGATTGAAAGCAAGAAGGGAAGATTTGTCTATCCTAACAGACATTATGAATATGGAGTCAAGTATGAGCCTTATTGGTCCTGAAGCAAACAAAACACTAGCAAGACAAATATACCAAGCAGGTCAAGAATACTCAAGAATTATGGATGACATAGATGACCGTTTGGCTGATGCGATAGCAGAAGAAGATAATGAGTTCTATGAAGATTGGGAGTTCCTCAAAGATTTAGGAGAAGTGGTTGTTCCCGAAGATATGGAAAGAGTAGGTAAGATAGAAAAAGAAAAGAAAGAGGCTTTAGAAGATTTAGAAGAAATGATTGGAGAAAAAGTTCCCGACGCATATCAAGGATTTGTTTTGGCACAAGCAAAAGCCGCATCCTCATTTGATGATTTCATTAGTAGGATTGCAGACATAATGGAATTAGACGACTTGGAAGGCTTTGGTGATGGTATGGCGGCTAATGTCATTGGGCCTATCGAAGCGGCTAAAGCGGCGGCATTTGAGTTTGCTAACGCAAGAGAAGAAATGTTCTTCGGTATGGCAAAGGGTAACATAACAGGAGATATGGTTAAGCAAGTAGTCAACAAAGGTGTTGAAACACTTATTAATACCACAGAAGTAATTATGACAAATCACTTCAATGGTATGACAACACAACAGGCGGCAGACCAAATTATAGGATTAGTTGAAGTGCAGTTGGCCGAAAGAGGTCTAACTTTGTAATAGTATAGAGAAGTGATAGTATGCCAAGAACAAGTACGGAAGGATTTGCAAAATACGGCTTTTGGTTGGCCGGTTACTATGAGGACTTTCAAGGACTTAGGTGCATAGCAGACGATACTAATACTCCGTCTGCCGATGGTGCATACGATACCAACAATACACATCACGGAAACATAATGAACGGAGAGGCTACACTCAATCCGCGATTCAGATGGTCTATTCGTGACAGGGTTACAAACAATGAGTTTGCTTCATCCGATTCATATTTGCTACACAACAAAGGTATATCAGATTGGACTACATTAGACACAATCAGATTATCTTTAGGAGAAAAGTATGAAGGTCGCTCTCGATTACAATATCCTTCGGGATGGGCGCATCCTAACAGAACGCGATACAACAAAGCACAAGTCGCAAGCACTGATGATACCTATATGTTGTTGGGTAGCGGTCACGATTCCTCAATACAGTATTTTATTCCTTTAGGTGATACAGATGCAACATACGGAAGGTCAGCAAAATACGCTTTCAACGGCCACAATTGGCATGATGGTGATGTAGGTTTCCCAACAACAGGTAATGACCCACATTTCTATCAGACGGCACACCTTACAGGTTGTTTTATGGGAGAAAGAGTTCAAATGTATGGTTACAATAGTTCGGGAGTAGCGCAAAGTGTTGTCAATCAGCCCGAAAAGATTTGGCACCCGGTGATAAGTGCGGGTGGAAAACCGTTTTTGAATGTAACTACATACCAAAAACAATACAACGACAACCGATTAGACAATGTTAGCCCAACAGGTGCAGACAGACCCGTTATAGCGTGTTCCACACCATTGAACAGTAGGGGTGACGGAGAATACTTTACAATAAGAGTTGCACACCAAGCATACAACGGTTACAATGCTTCTCCGGTTTCGGGTAGGACAGACGGACAAGATACTTCTTTGGGTGCATCACTTCAATATATACTAAAGGTAGGATTTCCAAGTAACACAGCATTCGGGACAACAGGTTCGGGTGGTGGTACTGCCGCGATTGAATGGTCTTTCGACCCATCCGGCACAATGGGAGTAGCGGCAGGTATGGACTCTTACCACACATATTTCGATGCCGACCAAGAAAGTATGCCTCTTGGAATATCACCCCACGCAGGGCTTTTCAGTGACTTTGATTTCAAACTCGATTACACAAACAACAAGTTCAAAGTATATCACAACGGTACAGAAGTTACTGCTACCAACACAACCGCAGGTGCGTACAGTAGCGGATATACGCTAAAGAGCGACACATCGACAAGTGCCGCTTTCCTCCCTAAGAACATGACCGGATGGGAGTTATTCGGCACTACTGCCGCCCCCACCGCATCAGAAGGTGCAATCATACACACAATGATTGATAGAGCCGCACTTTACATTCCTCTTACAAACCCTGCCGATGGTGCTAAGTTGCCACCACCCGTAACCGATTGGGCTTGCAATATGACAGTCAATTCAACTTCGCTTGGCAGAATAACAATCCTTGACGATGATAGCGAACACAATTTGACTTCATTCTTTTTGGATGATGATGTAGTCGATTGGAAACTACTAATGTTTAGTGGTAACATAGACAGACCACTTTGGCAAGGAGTTATAGATTCCGTAAAAATACAACAAAGGGGTAAAGACAATACAAGAGCAATAAATGTAACGGCAAGAGATAGTCTTGGTGTTATGGATAGACAAATAACTTCTTGGGAAGTAGGTCAAGTAGGTTTAGGTTCTTCTGATGTCGTGCTTTCAAGAAAAAGTGAAGTTGCTAAACTTGCAGAAACTATGTATTTAGGGACTACTAAATTACAAGAAGGTATAGAATCTCTAGGGTTTGAAAGTGCTACTTCTTATTCCGAATTACACGACCAAAGACCTTCACTGTATAACGCTGACTTAATACAGATGTATAACAACGAAGATGAGTTCGGCCCTAACAATGTCGAAAGAGAATGGTTAGGTTATTCTATAATCGGTATCACCAAAAACTCTTCACAAACCGAGTTAGTCTTAGAACCTAATCATGGGTTATCTAATGGTGACACCATTACAGTTTATGGAACAAGCGACCATGACGGCACATACACTTTGAAATCAGTGAACGGTATAACTACTGCATTTACTTTTTCCATAACTCCAACAAGAGAAAGACCTGTTGCCGTTGCGACATCGGGGCCGACTTATGTAGGTACTTCAAATGCAAAACTATTACAGATAGACGACAGTAATCCCGATGGTGTTTCAACAACTGCTATGAATACTTCTTGGTTTAAGTTTGACGCACACCCACATAGAGGCAGTTCTGATAATAAATTAGCAGTAGGTGACTACATTACTATTCCCGAAACTCATTCCGATGATGGGTTTAATTCAAGTGCTGAAGGCTCTTGGCAAGTAACTGCTATACAAGAATCAGGAGGGTTTTATTGGTTTGAAGTTTATGGCGGGGCCGGAATAAACCTTGATACATCTTCATCCGGTATGACTTACTGTATCGACAAAGGATTCTTTACAAGTAGTGCTTTGACTCTAAAAGCCAAAAATAGAAACATTCATGCAGTTTGGATGCGCGACTTGGCTAAATCCCGTTGGTTCAGAAAGCACTTCGGGATTTATGCGTTTGAGCCGGAAGCGGCAAACAATACATTTACTTTACTCGCAGATGTAACTACTACTTCAAACAAGATTCGTGTTCAAGAAGAGTTTTTCGATGATGCAGGTACGGTTAGTTGGTCGGCTACAAGCGGTGTAGGACAAATCATAGATAGTGACGGATTCCGTGATACATTCACATATCTTGGTGTGGTAATTGACGATGTTGGGGATGGGCATGATTACTTGGTAGGTGTTAGTGGATTATCTAAAGACCATTCAGCAGGTGCTACGATAGAGTCAATGAAACTATCAGATGATTACAAGCACATTTGGTTGCTTTGGTCGGACATGAGAAACAACGGTGATGCAAACGCTGACGGTGGTTATAGGAAATCTAAGTTTGGACTATTACCCCCACATCGAGATAACTACGAAGTCGAAGTAAAGTTTGCAGACCAAATGGATGAAAACGGAAACAGACAATCTTACACAAGTTTGAAGGCTGATGCAGACTTTGATTTGTGGGAAATGGATGGTACAGACCCCTCAACAGACGCGGCTTGGTCTTACCCACTTGAAGATAGAACAAACCCTGTTAGACAAGTAAGAAGTGCTTCGGGATATGCTATGAAAAATGATTCCGGTACACTAAAGTTATACGCTCACGCTACTTCTTCTTTAGGTGTAAGTGGTTTAGCCGTTGGTGACTATATTTACATATTCAATAATACTACCTACAAAGGTGTTCACAAGATAAGCGCGATTAGTAGTAATGACATAAGTTTGGAAACTACCCCATCAACAAATGTCACATTTGACTCAAGCGATGCTGACAACCCTTACTTCTTGAAAGTTGTTGGTAGTAGCGACCATGCTTCGGGTTATGACAATTTCGCCAATTGGGAGGACAAAGGAGGGTCTTTCGTTATCATGGATTCCTCAAAGTTCTTTAACCTTAATACTTTTATTAATGGTGGTCAAAGCGGTCAAGAATACGGAACAAGAAAGTCTTTGCCGGATTGGGAAATGAACGGATTTGGTGTTCCGGTGTTGATGGATAGTTATTGGAGAGAAGCAACCGCTTCTCAAAAAAACATAGCCTCTCCACACCAACCACATCAAAACTCAAGATACTTGTATATCGAAACGGCTCAATTAAACAGAACAATACAAAACGGAGATACAGTCATAGAAACTAAACCTTCTGTTAGCGATATAGCCGGATTCCCCGACACAGGTTTTGGTAAGATAAAGGCTACAAGAGGGAAGGATTCAGACAATCCTTCATCAGAAACATTCTATTATAGTTATACGACTAAATTAGATACAGGTATAACTGAAACTTGCACTTCGACATCGACATCGGGATTAGGTGCAAAAATCATAACTTGTAGTGCGGCTGATTTCGTAAATGATGGTGTGGTTTCGGGAGGGGTCGGGCCGAATGGAATGAGAGTAAGAAATGTAACTGCTAAGTGGGTCGCACCCGTACTAATAGTTGATGGTACTAATATCCATGTTGACCCCGCTAAAATAGTCCAAGAAACAGGTTCAATAAGAACAACAGTGGCGGTCAATGACACAATATCAGTGCCGCAACAATTGGCGGGTTGTTACATATTTTCAGATTCCGGTAACAACTACACTAATGATGAAGCATATGAGTTATTGGTGCAAGCCGGAACACACCCGACTCTAAGGACATCGGGTTCAACTACCCCAATAGCGGTGAATGCTGAAACTAACAGTAGCGCAAAAGGAACAAGCGGTGCATTTGATGAAGTAGTGGTTATGTCAACTCTAAGCAGTAGGTATGCCTTGAGATTCTTAACTTCTATCACAGGTCATATCGAAACTCCAAACATAGGCACATATTGGCTTCACGATAAGATGCGGTATATGTGGTCTTTTTGTTTCTCAAACAGTTGGCTAACCCAAGCCTCAATCCCTTGTTGGTATGATATTGGTTCAATACCTAATTACTACCAAATGACTACTGACGGCACATCATCTAACTTTGACTCCTTTGGTTCAGTCATTGATATGAGGGGAGGGAAGAGTTTGTTAGGATTCGTTAAAGAGTCGGCTGAATCGACAGGTTATGGTTACACAAACACAAAAAGATTGCCGATAACTTACTTTATCGGAAAAGATAACAAGTTAGAAATTAGACCTGCTTACAATTGCGGTGAAGGTTTGACAAGAACATCTTTTTCCTCTAATACCCTTAACGCAAAAATGTCCGGCCACATAACCAATGTTAGAGTGTATTACAACGGTGGTGCTTCGTTTGCCGATTTCCCCGAACCAACACTAAATCAAACATACCGTTGGAAAATCTTAGAAATACCCGAAGCAACAAGTCGCAACGAAGCATTATCGTTAGCGCAAGAAGAATACAATAAGGCTAAAACAAAAAGTCTTTCAATTAAAGGAAAGGTTCTAAGGGATGAAACATTTGACGACAAGATGTTATCCGGCGGCAGAACAGGATATGTTGCTGATGTATCGCGATGGTGTGAAAGGGGAGTTACCGCAAGAAGCGTTATGGTCGCTTCGGGTAGTTTGCCCCCTGCGCCAACACAGTATTACAATTATATGTGGTCTAGCCCACAATCCGGTAGTCTATTTCCCGGAATGGTAAATGCTCTTGACGGACATTTGAGTAGTGCGCCAGCAAACGGTGACACATTAAAGAGAGATAGATTCGGTTACGGATTCTTGCCACACGGCGCGGGTGATGGTGACAGTGTTCCTTACAATGAACAGTATCATTGGTGGGGTGCAAACTCTATTTCCCATGCGGCTCAAATGGTTTTCATACCTGCTAACTGCCCTAAAGCAAGCCAATCTTACGGAGATAATTTGCGTATGTATATAGCGTTGAAAGACGGTCAATCGGGAACAGATATTGACAATGCCGAGTTTACAATATATATCAGTGATTGTCAGTTTAATAATGCACCAAATCCCTTTACTGCCCCCGTTGGTGGTGCAACAGTAAGTTATGCACCCCAATTTGATGTTGCGGGTTCATCATCAACAAGCCTAAATGTAAAATATAGTGGTTTGTATGAAATTGACATACCTTCATCATATTGGAGTAGTGGTAAACCGAGTGGTGCTAAGTTTGTAATATCCGTTGATTGTGAATACCTTAGAGCGTTGTTGAGAAGAAGGTGTGGAAGCCCAACGGGTTCGGGAATCCTACACAATGCACACGACATAGGATTGTCCGGCATAAGTAACTTTGCGACCACAAGCGCAGATAGTCTATTCCCAATAGGTGTCAGACAGTATTCCAACATGACAGGCGCATACGATACCCGTAACTTTTGGTATGCACCGAGAATACACATAGTCGATGATTTGCGTTGGCGACCTGCTACTAATGTCACAATGACAGATAGTGGATTAGGTCTAAGTAGCGAACCTATGGTTATTCAAGATATTAGGTGGCAAGTAAATCAAAGAGATGTCGAAAGTGTCGAGTTGAAATTAGAAAGAGATGAAAGCAAAGACCCAGGCGGTTTAGCGTCGTATCTTTATCCTAACACAACAAAAGCCATACAAAGCACACCTTACGCAACAAGGGGAGGGGTAAGCACAGGCGGTAGCGGTCACAAGCATATTATTCTCGATGCGCCACAAAACCCTTCACCAAATATACCGACAGGTGCTTACAGTGGTGGTACTTTTGGCGGTGCAGTTGGTAGCACTACATACACCCCTCCTTTGTATCAAGGTGGAACAACCGGATTCAATAGCCAAGGTTCTTTTTCCCAAAATATATCCGGTAATAACTTTAATCTATCAACACATTCCAACTTAGCCGGAAGAATGGATTTACAGGACATGGGTTCAGAAGGTAGTGGATTCACACTATTAGGTCAGAAGAAGCCTCCGGTTCCTAAGAATACCCAAAGGGGAGTTGAAGGCTTAGATGCTCTAAGTACGCCATCTTCTTCAACGGCTACTACAACCAACGAAGGGTTTGTTTTACCGGGACTTGTTGACCCCGATGTATCGGACAGACAGACTCACACACAGTCAATCAAGGTTCGTGTACCGGATGATGTTTCAGACGAAATGGTTTCCGTTGATGCGCTTTACACTATGGGAGGAACGGCCTCTTCTATTGCTGTTCTAACCGTTGAAGTGGAATGTGTCGAAACTTCTCAAAAACAGTCGAGAACATTCAGCATAGCAGGTAACAAATCTAACACGCAAGTTACTTTAATGGGAACAATACCATTACAAGGGGTTGTTACAAAAGGAAATACCGTGAAAGTAAGTATCAAGAGGACTCCGGGTAGTGGTGATGATGATGCAAGTTACTCATCGGTAGTGATTCACAATGTCAAAGTTAATTTCCAAAGGTTCAGCACTAAAGGCAAATCGAACAGTGCGTTTAATTTGCGTTGAAATTATCCCTTAGAGAAAGTATAGACTTCGCTTGTTTGCGAGTTATACCGGCAACGGACATCATTTCCTTCTGCTTAGTACCTTTGCGTAAAATAACCGTTAAATTACCGTAGTGTGCGAGAAGCGACTCGGCTTGTTTGTCACTAATCCCGCAATTCATTAAGGTCTTGACGCGATTATCGTCATGTCTAACTACGGGCGCAGGTTTGTTGATTGTATTTAGTTTTACCTTAGAAATAATGTTCTGTCTATGATTAGTGTATAACCAATCCACGAAATCATCCATAGTGTTTAGTTGCAAGAAATGTAACTTGGGAAATCGTTGGTGCATTGTCATTTTGAAAGATTTGATTATCGCCATCATCTTTTTGCGCTCATCTGATATTTGTTTTGCACTTGGTCTGCGACCATGAAAGTAAGGCTTCAATTCAGTGTTGTAAACTACCAAGAATGGTTTGTCAAACTGTTCGCATAATTCGTGCAGTTGGTGAACAACGGTTCTGCCGTTTCTGCCGATACCGAGAATGCTACGATACAAGTCATTGATTTCCTTTGCCTCTATCCCCCAATCTCCAAGTATGTAATCGCCCGAAGTTAGATGTAATACTTGAGCCTGTCCTTTTGGGTCATTATTAACATCACCCATCTTAATTAATAATTTATGGATTAGTAATTCGTTTTCTCTCCTATCAATAAGAAGAACCATGATATAAACACAAGCCGGTTGTCATATAAACATTAACTGATACTGCCGTCATATCTCCAACACTTACCCTTGCACATTCCTCTCAAATTGAACCATCTGCAAGAAGGTGCGTTGTCGTAATTCATATTGGTCTTGATACCGATACGAGTTAGATTTTCCTTAAAATCACGCCATCCCAAAGACTTGATGTATTCAAAGATTGTATCTTCGATTTCAGCCCTTTGTTCGGGAGGGACGCTTTGCGGGTCGGCGAACCAGCGTAACTCCTGTGCCATGTGTTGCACTAGGGCTACCCTTACTTCATGCTTAGGGTTTTCGTGGCGTATAGCCCCCTCTAAACAAGGCATAATCGGCACTTCTCCGGCACTACTGATGTCACCGTCAAACTTTGGCAACTCGACCTCATGTGCAGGGTTGTCGTTAGCCCACTTAACCAAGTCAAATGTGCTTGTATTCTTGCGACCACCGAAAGGACATTCCGAGAAGTATTCCCTAACCGGCTTCTTAGGTATCGCGAATCCCAAAGGGTCGGATGCGAATGCTTGTGTAGGTATGCAGACCGCCCATCGTTGGCGAGTAGCGTTGAATGTATTTGGTATGCGAGTTAGTTTTGCCGGAAAAGCAAACCCATCAAGAGTTGCTAACCCACTTGCTTTCATCTTTTGGTATCGCGCCAAGTGTTTGTGGAATTGAATGCCGATAACGGGGCGTGAGAAGAGTTGGTGAACATGGAACCCTCGACCCGTAGCCACAAGCCGTATGTCGCCATCAAGTCGTGAGAGTAATTTAGCGACATCTTGCTTCACCTGTTCAATTCCGCCCTGTTCGCCAGCATCAAAGTCCCACCAAGCCCTATCTATGATTGCGCTTGTAGTATCAAACTTCCACGGTGCATTTCTGTCCTTATCCCTAAACGAGTATAGTGAAGTGTAAATGTTAGCCTTACCATTTAGTTTTGTGATATAATTACGGTATTGTTGTTGGTCGTTGCATACTGCTCTCTTCAAACCAACCTCTCTTGGGAATGATAGTAAACTCATTACTTCCCCGCCCATTTGTGGCCGCATGACATACAAGTGTGGACTATCTGTGCTTGCCTTAATCCGTCAACCTCGCCTGTAACTAAGAACATTTCCTCGGTGGCAACCATACCACTATCGCACTTAGGACAACCATCTTTACTCATTCTTATGCCTCCAACAATTCTTCATTACATGATAAGTGAAACTCACACCATTGGGTGCAAAAGTATTCATTCCATTTGATAGGCCACTCTTGCGAGATTATACCCTTCACACTGTTACTTAATGTATTCTCCATAGCATTAATACTTCGTGTTCCAACCGGCTCAAGAACGGCTAGTCCTTTCATTTCACCCATGTAAACTTCGGCCTTCTTCTTATTCATCATTTGACTCAAAAACTTAGGGTCGTCTGCATCGGGGAATATAGTCAAGAAGTGTGTTGGTTCATCGTAACCCTTGAGCATGAGTAACTTGCGATAGAAGCACAATTCCTTGCGAGTACGGGATAGTTTGCCATTGTTAGCACTACCCGTCTTTAATTCAACCACTACCAAGTTACCGTTAGGCATACGGAACACACCGTCAATCATACCAACAAGCACACAATCGGTTCGACCTGTGCCGCCTTCGTGAGTCCATTCAACGGTGTATGGGATTTCGTGCTTATCCTCTAATTCAACGATTTCCAATTCGCCCCAATCCTCAATGATAGAAGCAAGTATTTCCTTTAGACTATCCACTCCATCATCTAACTCAACATCTTGAGCGATAGCGTGAGAATCAAATAAATTATCCCAAGGAGTACCACGCCATACCGGATTGTCAGCAGTTACCTTTAGGGTTGTTTTAGTATCGTCTGTAATGTCCCTTAGTGCATCCTCCATGACTTGATGTATGGCCGTTCCACGAATAGCCGCATCTGATACGGGTATCTGCAAATCCGGTAGCATTATCTTATTCCACGCATACTGTCTAGGACACATATTGTATTGAAGGAATGACGACTTGCTAACGCGTAGCACTACTTCGTCAGTAACCTCTTGGGGGTTGTAGGTGGATGCTCTCTCGCCCATGTATATACATAGTACGAGGGGGTATATAAACTTGCCTATTCAGCCTTTTCGACCTTTTTTGGCTTGGATGCGGCCTTCTTAGGCGCGGCCTTTGGTGCATCTTCTTGAGAGCGAACCCAAGCGCGCATATCCGGCCCAACACCAACAAGACCTTCCGGCCATTCTTTAGGGGAAACTTTACCGAAGTCTTTACACATGGCTTGTAATCGAGCCAAGTCCTGTCTTGTTCTTGACATTCAAATCACTCCGAAACACAAAGAACAAACTCGCATGGTGCGGTATCTGCTATCAAAGAAACTTTGGCAACAGCCGTCATATCTGCATCTAAACGAACCATGAAAACACCTTCGGGTGCAATCTTCAATGTGCTTAGAACATTGTCCGAAGCATCCTTTAGAACACAAGTAATGAAGTTTGTTGAATCACGGTTTTCAAGGTAAATACCATCACATTGAGCCAAACCGTAATCGCTTGCCAAATAAACAGTAGCACCACTATGAGAAATTGTGCCTTCGATTTTGACTGAATCGCCCGATGTAAAAGATTTAGAACCGGAGGACTCGGTGTAACCGCTTGCGCCGTCACCGGATGCTTGGCTGAATGTTGCCGATATTGTATTATTTCGTGCCATGATAATCACTTCTTGTAAATTAACCACTATACTATTGTTATTTAAGTGTTGAGAGTTATAATTGTTTATGACTCTTCATCGTTAGGTTCACCTTCTGCCTCATCCATAACCGCAGGGTCAGTAAATGCTTCATCCGGTAAATCTTCAATAAGTGCGCCACAATTCACACACCGAGGGTCAATCTCAATACCTTCAATATGTGGTCTGATGTTGGAAACTCCACACTTCTCACATCTGATTTCCTCGGCCTTACCTATTTCCTTAAAATAACTGAAAAGAAGAACATTGAGTCGCTGAACATCTGCCGCCATAGCGTTTGTTAGTAGGTCTAATCTAGCGTTAATCAAAGAAACTTGGTCAGTCAATTGTTTGCCGGATAATTTTTTGGGTGAACGGAATCCGTCTGTCATTTGACTGTCCCTCTATTAAAACCCAATACGCCTATGTATTTAACTATATCTAAATCCACATAGTATTCTTCTTACCATCCATAGAGATAAGAAGTGCGGTCATATCCCAATTTGCGACTTCGTAGTATGGCTTTACTTTACTGATAATAAAACGCTCAACCATAGTGCGATAGCCGATTTCAGTAATACCCTCTATTTCGCTTGGGTGGTCGAAGGCAATATAGTTACCTTTTGGGTCGATAGCACACAAGAAGTAATCATCCTTGCGGTAGCCCTTACCTAATGTACGATTAGCCCACTGCGCGCCAGCCGCCGCACCACTGATACTCTTATACTTCTCTAAATCGTTAGTTAGTTTGCCCTTCATACACAATTCAAGCGGGTCTATTTTACCGCTAACAATACTGTCTATCAAATCACACAATTCATCAGTTACTTTTACCGAATCTGTATTGTTGAGAATACCATCAATTACTTTACCCATTGATTCTTTCATTATTTCGGGCATACGAGATTGCTTCAACTCAATTCCCTTGACATATCGCTTCGGGTCATGGTGTTCACCATCAGTCCATTCAACAAGACCACAATATCGGTTCTTACCCATCAAAAGGAATGTTGACGACCACTTCTCAAACTGTACGATAATAGGACTCATTTGTTCGTTAATAGAATCCAATTCAGCAAGACCCTTTTCGACAGAAGGTATCTCGCACATAACAGAATCAGTATGTCCGTACACTACGGGAAAACCATGAGATTCAGCAACCGACTTTAACTTCAACAATGTTTCCCTTGAAGCATGAGTAATAGCAGACGCTATATCGGGGTGATAGAGGCCATACTTTGCGTCACCGGCACAACCATACATCGAAGCCACTAAAGACTTCGTAGCGTACTGTAATGCGTCATAACGCACCCTTTCCTCATCGGTCTTAGCACCCTTGAGCAAAGCCTTGTATTTGTCACGCAATTTTGTCATGTTATCCATTTGACGACCAAGCAAACCCTGTTTATCTTGGGTGAAACAAGTACCGTTACCACAATCCTTGCCATTTGCGTCAAGTGTGTCCCATGATATGTTGTGAAGGTTCACATTACTATGATACATGGCTTTAACATCAAAGATACCTATGTTGCGGTGTATTCCCTGTGGCGCATCGAGAACAATAGCCGCATCGTATTTCACCTTGTCAAATATAGGTTTGGATGGGATTTGGAAATCCACTTCGGGGTCACACAATGTCAAACAAGTAAATACTTTTGTCACAAAAGGAGTAGTAGCAATATCGCACTGAACGATGTGTTGAACCGCTATGAAGTATTCAATCGCGTTGACAAGAGCATTTAGTTTTGGGAGTAAAGCAACATCTTGTCTGTTGTAATCGAGATACAGAACAGGGTCGGAATAATATGTGTCGTGACCATCGGGCAACTCGACTTTACTTTCCCCTAAACATTCCTTTGCTACATTGTCTAATTTGTAACCGCCTAACTTACCATTCTTCAATTCCCATAACTTAGGGAATGCTTGCATCAAATCAATTACATTTCTCCCAACAATAGGTTGCGACCAATCGCCATAGTCATACCGCAAACGGTTGTAAGGCGACATTAACTGCGCCTTGACCCCAACCGCTTGACAACGCTTGACGATTTGCTTAATATCCGCACCTGCGACATACCATCCGGTGATAATGTCGGGGTCTTGTTTACGCATAAATCCAACAAAGTGTTGTAACAATTCACGCTCGGTTTCAAACGCAAGAACCGGAGTATCGTATTCATACGAGTTATTGTTGGCATCCAACAAAGACTTGTATTTACCTGCACCGATACCACCTATCATAACCCATGAGTATAGATTTTCCGTAAAACTATCATAGACTGAAAGCATAGTGATTTCGCCTGTGCTTATCTTCCATTCACCATCGAGATACCAAACTCGGTGTTCATACGGTGCAAATGGCTCATCACCACGCTTTACTTTAGCCGCTAAAACTTGGTTGACATACGGGATATTCGCTTCCCATGTTGGGCCAATCTCCTTGATTCGTCTAATACTATCAGACGACCTAACAGTTACCTTAGTCAGCGATTCGCCAAACACTCCCTTGTAACCCTGTTCCTTAGCACCTTCAACATACTCAGCCGATTCATCCTCAACATAACAATAAGGATAAAAGTCAGTAATCGTGGTTTCGACACGCTTACCGTCTGCATCCCTGTGTCTAACTACGACATTGTTCCGGCCTACTGCATCCACTATCATGTAAATAGGGTATTAGATACCGTATATAAACATGCTCATAGGCTCTTACGACCACGACTTCTTGTTGGGATAGAATGTTTCCTAAGCCAAGCATAGATAGTCATAGGGGTCACATCGAATTGTTGTGCTATGTCTGCCATAGTGCGGTCATTGTCGGAATACTCCGCTAACAACCAATCGCGGTCTTGATACAAAGGGTCGCTCGGTTTGATACCGTATGTTACATCGAGATACAGTGTATCACCGTTAGAAGCCTTTGCTTCGACGCGTCGATTTCCCACATCATTAAAGTCAATATCAAACTCAACGGATTCGCCGTTGGTCGGGTCTATTACTGTTGCCATGATATATACCAATTACCATACCAATATAAGGTTATCTATTCAAGGGGATGGTCAACTTCCTTGTCACCGAGAGTCCACCTAAGAGTTTTAATGACACCTTGCAAGGCTTTTATTTGCTTTACATGGTGCATCCTTTCGCCATAATTCAACCTACCGCCATTACCCATGTAAGTAGTATAGTGGTAATTGTATTTCCTTTCTGCTTTATCCAACATACCCAAGATTTCGCTTTCGTCACGCGCACCTGCAAAATGTTCACTGTCTTGATGGTCACTCATCGTCATAAAACCACGGTATCAAATATGGCATATAAACATTATCAATCACGCACTACACGCATGGTTCCACAATACTTGCGCCTTTGCCAATGAGAGTATTTGTGTGCATCAGCCCTTCTAACCATACACTGTGTTGCGTTAGTCACTTCTTCTCGACCACATTCCCTGCACCGCCTAAGACACTTGCGAGCCATCGTTCCTCCACACCTGTTGTTTTATGCCAAAACTAATTTCGTTATACATTTCTTTTCCCATAATATCTTCCACATCATCGTATGATTCGACTTGGGTATATCCAAGCCTTGAAACCACCTTAGCAAGATGTTGCATATTCGATTCTTCAATTGGATTCAACACTGTAACTAAAACTCCACGAAGCCTCTTATTCCTTTCCGATAAAAGTTTGCCATGGCTACCTTGCTTTCTATACTTACTTTTAACATAAGTATTACCAACAAGAGTAAAACTACCGTAACCCTTGGAGGCCGTGTATGCTACCGGCTCATCCTCTTCAAACAAAACCCAATAGGACATTTCAGAAAAGCAATTGGGATAACCCTTGTCGATAGGAGTTAGTATTTCTTTTCCCCAAACTTCTTCTAACATTTCGTGAGTTGCCAAAAACACAAGTTTACTAAATGTCATAACCAATCCACCTTATTACTTTTATCATAACTATTAAACAAAACCGAACCTAATTTCGGGTCAACCATATTCCTTAGAACAGTATAGCGTTTCCTCCATTGACCTAAAGCCTTTGTGCTAAACCCACATTCCTCTTCAAATGTTTCCAAATTACCCCTTTCGGTCTTTATTCTATCGTTCTTGTAATTGACATTCAAATCAAAGTTAGACCAAAACATATGCCTCCCTATCTTCGTTCCTTCAATCAAAGGTTCGTAGTAAGGTACTACATTTTCGATAATAAAACCACCGTCAAAGTGATGTTGTAAAAACAAAATCTCTTGATACAAACTCATATCGGGATAAAGTCTTTCAGCCTTCTCATTCCAAAATCGCGCTCGACTATGAGAAGGACAAGGAGGACTACTCCAAATGAAATCAAAATCTTCGTAATTGTCTAAAAGAAATTGATGTGCGTCACCCACAATAACTTCGTCTTGAGGAAACCTTTTAGCGTAAAAGTTAGCAATATCCTCATCAATTTCAACGGCAGTTACTTCGCAATCTTTCCATAACTCCCTATTACCACCAATACCTGAATACAAATTAAGAACCCTCTTTAGAGCCATTCGACCCCCTCTTTGTCAAGCCCTGTCGTTTGTTTGAAATCGGATATTCTTTTTTCCGCTATTTTAACATAGTCGGGACTCAATTCAGTTAGTATCGCGTTGCGTCCATGTTTGATTGCGGCTATCGCAGTTGTTCCCGACCCACCAAAGGGGTCAAACACAGTGCCACCAACGGGACTACCTGCAAGCACACAAGGCTCAATCAAGTCAATAGGGAATACGGCAAAATGCGCTTCTGCAAAGGGCTTAGGACTAACCCACCAAACACTACGCTTATTCCTTTTGTTTTCCCCTTCTTTTATGGCCTCATGGTCGAAGTAATAATGTGCAGACTTAGTTAGCAAAAACATATACTCATGGTTCTTGGTGCATCTATCCTTTACAGACTCCGGCATACAATTTGGTTTAGCCCAAATAATATCTTGTCGTAACCACCATCCCGCTTCTCGTAACGCAAGTGCTACCTTCCAAGGGATGCCTACTAAATCCTTACCCTTCAAACTACCACTTGCTTGATTACGCATTTGTGTTGGTAGTGTTCTCTCATCCCCTTCGTGCATAGTTTGTCCGACATTGGACTTACGACTACCTGCACAGTAAGAATCGCCTAGATTCAACCATAGTGTGCCTTCGGGTTTGAGAATACGCTTGACTTCATCAAATACTTTTACCATATTTTTAACATATTGTTCGTGCGTTGGTTCAAGTCCTAACTGTCCGAACCACGCATCACAATGTTTGCAGAACGCTTGTTCTTGGGGTTCCCAATATGCTGATTTCAATTGCAACGAATTATTATTTTTACGGGTATTCTCACTTGGTCTTGTGTAACCTTCCCATTCGTGGTTCGGAAAAATCACACCTTCTCGGTCACAATAACGATTTCCCCAAACCCTGCCGTCACCGCCATAGTCACGCAATCCCCAATACGGAGGACTTGTGATTACAGTATCAACGGATTCATCGGGAATGTTACGCATCTGCTCGATACAATCTCCCACATGAATAGTAACATCAGACAACCCTATATTCCTCCTTCAATCTGTAATTGTGTGGAGGGGCGGTTGTTCGTTCCAAGATACCCATACGATACATATTACCTAATAGATTACCCGCAACTTTACTTGTCATATCGCAATTCTTGTTAGTGTATCGTTGCGCTCTCTTAGCGACTTCGCTCGCAAGATAGAAACTGTCACCTTCAAAGTCGTAAGTCAAAGCCGCTAACAATGCAACCTTCAAGTATCGCTTACGCTTACTTACTTTACCGTCTATTATTAGTAACAAATCGTTTGTCTGTTTTAGGTCAAGGTTACGCAAAGCCCCGTTCTTGAGATTCATAACACTCATGGTATCACCTTGAAAAAAATACGGGAGGGGAGAACGAAACAGGCGAAACACAATACCCGTCGCACAGTGGAGGCTGACTCTTCGTTTTTATTCACGCAAACTCCCCATGTAGTATTAATTCTTCAACAATGCCGCATGGAAAGCCCACGAACCATTGTTGAAATTGATTAGCATTCTGTAACCTTGACCAAACTTAGTAAAGTCAAAGATACTGATTAGACATTCACCGTGGAAATGTTTGAACAGGTCGTCAAGACCACCATCAAACTCACATTCCCACTTAGGTATAGCATCTCTTTTTCCGCTTAAAGTAGTAGTAGTCTGTCCCAAGTGTGGGTCGCCTACTGTAATCTTGAGAGTGGAACCACCACCTTCAAACTTGTATAGATTCAATCGTTGTCCGTTGATATTGTCGCATCTAAGTGCCTCATACAATTCGGTACAATCAAACTCATAGTGGATAGTGGAATCAATCTTCTCACCACCAGCAGTAGTGTAAGTAGCGTTACCTACATCAATCCTGTCGGCAAGCGACATACTTTTCTCCCTAAAGGTAGTTAGGGTTTCAGTGCTATGCGAGAAAGCCTTAGCATCAAGTGAAGCATCAAGTGTAGTCTGTTTGTTTGCAGACTTAAACTTCAACTTGTTAGTAGCACCATCATAAGTTAGAGTAACTGCTTGACTGTGCATCTTGAGAATACCAAGCACCCTGTCAATGTCCGGTATGGGAATCAATGTCTTAGGGTTGAGAGAAGTAACGCCATCGGTTGTAGTGTTACCTTCAACATAAGTCAATCCTGTCATATCCCTTGTCAAACTCATAATGGAAACATTGTTGCCATCACATGACAAGATACAAGAATCAACCTGTGATTGACCCTTACCATTAACGGTTTGTTTTCTCTTAGAAATAGTCAATAGATTCTGCAAAACTGCATTGTTTACTTTTACGGTCATTGTAGCCTCTCCCTGTCAACTAATTGATGTGCTAAGATACTTGGTTGGGATTCTTGCAACTCCATAACTGCACTGAACAACTTATCAGTCTGTCCTCGGATTTGAGTATCTTCAACCAAACCTTCTGTGATAATACGCTTGATGGACTGAACCTCTTGCTTCAACAAAACTAATTCATTGATAATTTCGGTTTGAAACTTAGACATCTTCTGAAGATGTTTGTAAATGTCTAGTATGTGACTTTCATCGACCATAGTATCACTTCCAATTTAGGAACGGTAGTCCCGACCACTTAACTTCGCCTTTCTTTACCGATAATACTTCGTGAGTTTCGCCGACATGTTCCATGTGCTTACCCTTGATTTCCTCAAGCGTAGCCTTGATTACCCATTCCTCATCCTTGAGTTTGGGGTCTGCCTTGACACCTGCCGCCGCATCAGCCTTTCGCATGTAACGAGATAGGAAAATCTGTTGAGAGAAGAGTCGCATAGTACCCTTTTCCCATTCCGGCCTTTCACCAATCTTCATTAGAACCTTGCCACCGTTACCATTGTCAACATAATTGCTAACATCTTTTAGGTGGAAAGTAAAGAATACAGAAGGTACTGCAAGTCCATGCAATCTAGTCATAACTTCACGGAACGATTGATTACGAGTACGCCACTCCTTCTGATTGAACGAGTCACCCTCTTCCTTGATTACACCTTTGCGTAACAAGATAGTAGTCATAGCGTGTTCGCACCACTTTAGGAATGTTGAACCACCGTCGAATACAATAGCCGCTATGTCCTCTCCTTCTTTGGCCTTGTCAGCCAAAATGTTGACATAGAAGTTAGCCTTGTCGATTAAACAAGCGTAGTTAATAGTGGAATCCTCATTGTAAATTGATTCATCGCGCTCATCCAATAGAGGCAATACTATAATATCCTTATCTTTAGGATATACTGCGTCGATGGTAGCCTTTGCGCTATTATCGACATCAATGATGTATATTTTACCCTTTGGTCTAACTTGTCTTGCTAGGTCAATAGCAAGTCCACTCTTAGCACAATTCTCCTTTGCTACCAATGCCATTCGCACCGGAACGGATTGAGCAGTATTGTTCTCAAACAATCCTCGATAGTATTCTTTCCCAAATCCTGTCTTTGCAGGTTCGGTCTTTGTTGCCGCTTTCTTAGTATCTCCCCAAGTCATATTATCACCTTATCATATATAGCATATAAACATGCCTACAAATCCTCTCTCGGTAAAATAACCGTATCTGTAAGTAACACTAACTTAGCGATTGACACCGCCACTGTTAGCGAATTGACTACTACCTGTGTCGGGTCAAGAATACCCGCTTCTATCAAGTCTGTCTTTAGCATTGTCTTGAAATCCATGCCGATATTAGGCTTACTAACATTCCATATTGCTTCGGGAGAAATGTTGGCATTCTCGCACAAGGTATTGAAAGGTGCATCCAAAGCAACGGCCATGACACTTGACTCCGAAGCAGAACCAAGATGTTTGAGAGCCAAACCACCACCAACACTTACACCGCCTTGGATTGCGAGTTTGGTAGCATTGATAGCATCATCAATACGCTCTCGCCTTTCGGTGGCTTCTAAGTCAGTCATACCGCCGACTTGGATAGAACATATACCACCGTCAAAACGAGCAATCCTTTGACTTAGTTTTTCCTTATCAAAAGTATGTTCTGCTTCATCCCTTTGATGAACCAAACCATTGTGACCATATACTTTTGCCGCTATTCTTTCCGGCATAGACTCATGTTCGGCGGCACTACTACCAACAATTGTAGTGGATTCAGAATTACAAGTCACTCTTCGTACAGAACCGAAGTGACCTGCATCCTTTTGAATATGTGAAATACTATCAGCACCGATACCGGAGAATACATGAGCATTAGCAATCAGACCTACATCTTCATACCATTCCTCTTTGCCGTCACCGTAACCAGCAATACGAACAACTGCCGCATTTACAATTCCCTTAATACTATTGACAAGAAGGTTCGACAATGCGACACCCTTCATATTATCAACAACGAATAAGATAGGCCGAGATTCTTCAACGGCTATTTGTAGTGCCGGTGTAATATCTTCAAACTCCGTGATGGTTTCTTTTGTGATAACTATAACAGGGTTTTCCAAAACACACTCACCGTTGGTAGCGAACATTGGACTCACTAAACCGGATGGCATTTCAAACCCGTCAACAATCTTGTAACCCGTTTTACCATCGAAGGATGGTTCAAGAGTAATAGAACATTCAACACCCTTCTTGTAAAAGATTTCAGCAATCATATCTCCTAATTCGGAGTCGTTATTTGCCGCGATAGTAGCGACATACTTCAAGGATTCCAAGTCCTTTGTTGAGATAGGCATACTATCTTCTTTTAGGAAAGAAATAGCAACTCGGCTCGCTTTGTCAATCTGATTGAATACTTCAACCGGACTCATACCTCGCTCTATCCATTCAAAGGCCGAATTACACAATGCTTGTGCTATGAGAGTAGCAGTAGTCGTTCCGTCACCCGAAGCCTTCTGTGCTTGCTTGGCGACTTGTTGGATTAACTGAATACCTACTTGCACTTCGGGCATATCAGAATGAACCGCTTCGACAATAGAAACACCATCGTTTAGAATCATTGGGGGAAGGTTGCCTCTCCCGATAACTGCCGTTCTTGCTTGCGGCCCTAATGTTCCCTTTACTGCATCACCGACAAGGTTGATACCCTTTAGCAAAGCCTTTCTCGCTCGCAATCCTGTAATTACATTAGTCATTAATCTTCACCTTCGTAACAAACACAAGCGATTGCATCCCACTTGCAGAATAGCATCCCGTCAATGTTGAATACATCATCCTTACTGATGAAAACAATGTCACCTTCTTTTACGGTAAAAGATAGTTTGGCGTTTGCATTTCCACCGAGAGATAATACTTGGTAGCGACAACGATACAAGTTAGAGATAATCTTACCTTCATCCCTCACACCCGCTTGTTTGCGGGATTTGAGAAGAACATAGTCACCTACGGCTTTAGTCTTACACTCACGCAATTCATCAGAAACCCAACCGTCACTCACTCGGCATCCCATCCGGTTTCTGTGTCAGCATCCATTGTATCTGCAAGTGGAGTCATAGCGTTTACACACCACCAACCACTTGTTGAGAATCTTAATTCACCTTCTTTGGTAGTCCACGGAGAACCAATGATAACGATTTCAGAACCGATACCAAAGTCAACTTCACCTTCATGTTCCGATGGAACAATCATGTCAATGACGGGCGCACCGGACATAATATCTGTGTCAGCAAGTGATACAACAAATCCGCCACGCTCTCTTGGGTCGATGTGAACGACTTCAACAATAGTAGCGAAAGTGGTATTCCACTTTTCTTTTTGGTCTAAAGTATCGTAAACTTCAGCACACTTCTCAAGCGAAGGCAGAAGAGTTTCACCGAGCCAATCAGCAACAATACCGCTTGGCGCACCATCTGTTAGAACCAAAGGTGGTTGTCCGAAGATGTCAGACTTTGAAGGGTCTGCATTGAATTGCGTAGCCTTAGTGCCATAACATAGTCCAGCCCTGTTAGCCGTCTTTAGACCAATAGTGCCGGTCACGAATGTTGGGAATTGAACCTTAGCCTGTTCACCACTTAGACGGATTTCGATTTGTCCGACATTACCGTTACCAGCCGCATTACGACCATAGAAGATACAAGTACGGTCTAATTCCTCAAGCGGTCTTAGAGAACCATACTTGAAGTTGGGATTACCGTTTGCAAACTGCATGTTATTTTTGTCCCAAATCAAACTGAAGTGTGTCCCATCTGTTAGAGCCATACTTCGCTTTGGTAGTGATTGAATGTCCTTCGTAGCAACATCTTCCTCAAAGGTTTGTTTTGCCTCTAAAGAAGGGTTGTAGTGACAAGAGAAAGAGCCATCATGGTTATCCTCAAAGATTTGCACCGCACCTTGAGTTACAAGTGCCAAGCGACCATCAGTATCAAGAGTGTCTAATGTACCCTTCATTTTCTTGTAAGCCATTCCCGCCCAATCCTTATGTCTTGGAACAGAAACGAACATACCTTCGTATAGGTCAGCACCACTACGAGCAAGACGGGCAGAATCAGCCGCTACTTGTCGTGCGGCTACTCTTAGAGCAAGGACTTTACATTCCTCTTCTGTCTTACCGGAGGCTTGCCAACCGGCCCCCTCCTGTGCTAGAATACCATCAGCCTTTGCTGATAGTGCTTCGGGGTCAATCTTTACCTGTGTGGCTACTTTGTTTAACATGTCGTCGTATTGCATGATACCGTTCTCCGTTATATTTCCGTTGTTAGATGGGGGATATAAACTTACTGATTGCCCCCATTTATCAGTAATCTGATGAAATTGTATCGTACAATTTCCTCATCAACACCGTTGATAATGTCACGCTCGCTAACGATTGCGGCCTCAACGACTCGCATCTTGTTAGCAGGTGACGCAACACCTTCAACGGCAAAAGTAAATACATTCCTAACTTGTTCACGAACAGAACCGCGCATCATCTTGACGGCCTCTTCGTGATTATTGTCAGCGAAACACAATTTGAGAAATCGACCATAATCCATGTTAGGTGTAGTCAAACTATCAATGAACCTTTCCCTTTCTTTTTCGGGCAAACTACAAGCCGTTTGAAGCGCACCGATACCATTCCTCAAATCGCCCTTATGTTTACGAACAATAGTGCTATACATTTCCGTTGTAAGATTGTCAGCGCATCCTTCTAACGATGCAATCTTAAACAACCTATCACCCATAAGGATAGGGCTAATCGGTTCAAATGTTCTAACTTGGCATCGCGATTGAAGCCAACGAGATACCTTCGGCAGACGATTACAAGTAAGGATAAAATAACCACTCGCATTCTCAATCGCACCTTTCAATGCCGACTGTGCCGCATCCGTCAATTGGTCGGCTTCATCCAAAAGGAATATGCGCTCTTGAATACCGCTTTGAATCATAGGTATGATATGTTCCTCAACAAACTCGATACCCCTTTGCTTCTTAGATGAAGCATTGAAAACGATTAACTGATAGTCTAAGTCCTTAGCCAAAGCATAAGCAACAGAAGTCTTACCTGTACCCGCTTCGGGAGAATAGAATAGGTAATGTTGCATAGGTGCGTCATCAGCCACTATCGCCATTAACTCGGCAACAAGTGTATCTTGTCCTACAATGCCCGTTAAACTATTAGGTCTGTGTTTTGTAGCCCAAACTCCGTTCATCAGCGTTTCCTCCTTTCGACTTTCATAGTACCGTTGGGTTGACGAATCATAATCACCATCGAACCGTCACCATATACAATAGTCATTCTAGCAATATCGCACATATCTATGTTCATTCTATCCCCTCCCACCATGAAGGAGAAGGTCGCCCTCTCTCCCACTTAGCGAAGTTAATTTTGTCCCTAATGTAAAACTCCCTTGTTGCTTCGATAACACAAGGCCACTTATCCTCATCAAGCAAGTCAAGGTTTTGACCTGTGCTTTGATTGAAGCATCGTGGTATGGTAGTCATTTTGCCTTCGGGAATGTAGTGTGCTAACTCAAACAATTCCTCAATCTTGTCAGCACAAAAATGCTCTTTGTCGTATCGCTTCTCATACTCAACCGCAAGAGCCGCACCATGATACATAGCCCAAAGATAGTTTTCCCTTGAATCCCCCATCCAGCGAGTCATCGGGTGAAATGCGTAGCCTCCCCGTAGTGGGGTTCCGGCTTTGGTAAGCGGCATCACATCGGGAGTAGCACCGTGTCTGATAACGGCTGAACCGCCCATCTGATAGACTTCGACAAGTATCTTCATGTGTTTGTCACAATAACTGCGAGCAGAACCAAACGGACAAGGATTGCCATTCTCATCATATTCAAGACCATACATATTCATTGACTCACCTCATAACTTACCCCGTAAAGAAAGTCATCAGCATGTTCCGCCATTTCGTATTCGGCTAACTGTGCGAAACAGTCAGTGCATACGGGGTCAGAAATCCACGACATAGTAGCACCCTTACAATCACAAGCCCTGCACTTAGGGAATCGAGTCATAACAAGCCACTCAACGAATCGGTTGTAAAGTCTAACAATCACGCTTGCACCACCCTATGTATTCGATAATTCTTGTCAATTTGTCAAGAGAACAAGACCAAATGAAACCTAACTTATCCCTGCCAAATAACTCCCACTTACCCGCAAGGTAATCATCGGTAGCGTTAGGGAAAAGCCATTCCTTGAAATCCATTAGATTCATACGATTGAGATACTTCAATTCATCCGTCCAATCCTTCAAGTTTAGAGCATCAGCAGTATTATTGTTCATATTTACACCTCCAAGAAATCAATAAGCATCATCCTCTTACGACCATCACCAGCAGGTTCGGTCTTAACAATCACCTTTGATTCCTCCCGTTTAACAGTCTTACTACGGGGTATATTAACTTGCTTAACGGGCTTGTTAATATCACCGATAAAGTAACGGAAAGCGGTAATGTAAGCCTTGCGTGTCTTGCGGCGAAACGAGGGGAATGTAACTACGAAAGATGCACATACCTTCTCACCATTGACAGCCCTTCGACCATCAAGCGAAACAAGATAACCGCCGCTTGCATGGTCTAGTTTAGTGACATCACTAACCTTGAAACCAGCACAAGAGGGAATTGGTCGCCCCTTGATAATCTGCGTCATGGCGTGGTGGTTCAATACTTGTCCGACCTTATACGGACTTCTTTTTACGGTTCTTTTTGTCATTTGGTTCTGCCTCCTTTGGTTTGTAATCAGCGTGTGTCTTAGGGAGTCTGTGTGTCCTCCTTTCAGCGAGATTGTATATTAACTTAGTTACATTAGCAACTCCTGTATTGAATCGCTTAGTGCTAACATCATCAGTTGCCATTACTTCATGTAACTCGGCAACATCAATGTTATGCAAAATCCAATCAAGGACTTCGTATTCAACATGCGTTACGGTCTGCGCTCTATCCACGGTATCTATTCCCCTTACAATATACTCTCATCTCGGTAGTATATAAAGGGTCGTATTGGGCTATTTTGCGACTATTCTGTGATTCTAACACAAGTCAAACATTCATCAAATCCTTCGGGTTTGATTCTTGTTCGACCACATGATAGACACTTAGCCGCCTTTACTTTTTCCTTTGGAGTCATTGTGGATGGTTCACGAATATGAATCAATTCATCCTTACACAAAATCACATCGCGGTCAATGTCATACACATTATGTTTGGTACTTACACCTAGAGAGTTTTCAACTTTCTTTTTTCCTAACTGTATGATACTGTGCGACTTACAAAGTAGTGCCGACAAACTATGCGGAGAAGGAACATGAGCAACACCTTTTCTCGCCGCTAAAGCAGAAGCCATTTCCTCTTTAGTCATAGGGCCACTATCGTATAGTATTTCCAAAATTGCTCTCCTAACTCTTCTATTCGTTGCGCTCATGTTATGCGCCATATAGTTTACCTATTAAAGTAGGGGCAACACTTCATAAGTCAGACCACATAAACCAATCAATAGGAATCCTGTCTGCACCATCCCCACTATCATTGTATTTTTGGGGGTTTTCTATTCTGTCTATGTTGGTGTGGAGTCTTTGAATCATATCCTCTTGCGCTCGCCTCCTAATCACTTTAATTTGATAGTTGTAAAGCGAAGCACAACCCTTTGCTATGATAAGGAACAGAATGAATAACACTATATCCATTCAAGAATACTCTCCTTTTTCTTCTTGACACCTTTGGGTACTTTACCCGTATCTCTAACATCATTACGAACATTCGCTGAACATTCTAACAAGTGTTCCCAATAAACATCAGACTCACGAAAACAATCCGGTCTTTCTTTTGCGGTTGTTTTACGCTTCGGCCACTTCATGCCTCGACCTGCTTCGACACCATAAGACAAGATTGCCTTTGCATACTCATCCGGTAAAACAAAAACACAATCAGCAAGTAATCTCCACAAACCTATATCCTTACGATTCTCACGCAAGAAGGAAAGGGCAAGTGGAGTCGGTAACTTCTCGATATACTTAGCCGTCTGTTCACGGTTGCCCCAATTCAACATAGCACCTACTTCACGCTTGAAGTCAGACTTGCGAATGATGAGAGATTTGTCGATGATGATACTATCCTTAGTTTTACCACTAATCTTAGGTAGTTTGTCAATCACAAACACTAAGCGATAATTTACCACTTCTTGCCACGCAAGTATTTCCTTTTCCGTAACTCTTCGGACATGGAATATGTAAGTCGTGTCGTTCTTTGTTGGCGCATTCGTAATCTCATTCGATTCAATAACTGTGCCTGTACGATACGGATAGGGGTCTGCACTTAGAATCACCACACCCACTACAAACTCCCCCAACAGTCATGTTCTAAGATATAGCCTTTTAACTTGCCGAATTGACCGTCGCTTAATCCCCACGCCTTCTTTACAGAAGATGGCATTATGTCGTAACCACCATAAGTCCACACAATACCTTTATCGGTAATCTGTGCATGAAGTCCATCCTCCATCATAGCCGCTACAAGATTAGGCCATTCGTGTTTGTAAATCGGCCTTTTGAATAATACTTTACTCGTATTACTACGCCACACCTTACTCATACATCATCCACCACTTTCCATATAGTGCCGCACACACCGCAACCGTATTTCTTTTCATCTGTGCGATAATGTAATTCTCTTATACAACAGTCTTTTATTTCATTGTCAAACTCCGAGTAATTCATTCAACCACCTCAAAATCAACATCTTGGATATGGCTTGGTGGTTTCAATGCCGCTAATTGTAACTCGACTGTATCTAACAAGTGTGGCTGGTCACGGAGAGTATTAACTAAAACACCCATAACATTATCCATTTGTGCTTGTGCTAAAAGTAACTGCGAATCGACACCGATTTCCTTCTTGAGTTGTCCTACAAGACGGAGAGAAGTATTTGCTTGTGCTACTAACTTAGCCGCATCTGCAACCCATTCGGAAGTGATACCTTCGCCTTCATCTTTTTGTTGCTCTAACTCATCAATCCAACCTAGCAATCGCCCAACGATGTCTTGTGCCGCATCAAGTGTATTGATGGACTCGCTACGCATCTTTTCCATGTGTTGCGCTTCGGCAGGGTCATAATCAATGTGGGATTCGATATGAGTCATTACAGTACCAACCGGCCACGAATACTTTTCCTCTAAAAATGAAGGTGTGATTTCACTATTCATTACACCAATCTCAATCTCTCTCCGATTAGACATTCCACAAATAGGACAATCGGGGGTTTCTAACACCCATAAAAGTAACTCCATCTCCAAAGCACTGTTAGTCTTGGAGAGCCTGTCACGGATTTCATCTTCGGATTTCATTGAACCATCTCCCTATACTTTCTTGACAATTTTGGAATTATCTTCCTTTGAGCAAATGTAGCATTATCAGTTTGTTGAGGATAGACGCACAAGTATGCGTGAAGTGGGACACCATATACCGTGAACCAACCGTAACGATTGCTTTCATCGTAACCCTGTTCCATGATAGTTAGATGTCCGTACTTTTCCCGCAAAACTGCTACTTCGGGAGAATACTCATGGGTAGCGGCTACTTGCACATACCACTTGATAGGGCTTGGGTCTTTTTCGTTATGGTGAAACCATAGATTATCTTCAGTTATTTCTATCATTGTTCTATTTCCCCCTTACCCCATTTCTGCGCTACTTGTCTTGGGTCAGTCAATGGGCCGATACGACACATGACACCCTTGCGACCACGACGACCATCAGCCTTCGGAGTGTATTCTGCAAACCAAGGCTGTTGAGTTAGACTTTCATCAATCCATCGTTTAGCGGCAACATAATCACCTTTAGTAATGATGCGACTTATTTCTTTCAGTAAAGTTGACTTCTTGATGTCCTGCATCCAAAACGCATCCTTAATCATGCGAACATCTGAATCCATTACAGACCTTCTCATCATCAATGACGATTCAAGAAGTCCGAGTAGTGGGTCGTCCAATTCTATTCTTAGGACTTCTCCACCTACCCACTTATCCTTGAGCATAGCGTACCCGATAGCCAAACGCCTAAACAAATCAGACTCGTAAGAACGAATATCATCCCTGTCAAGCCACGCACCTAATTCATCCGTAAAAATAACTCCCGACGGAGGATTAAGAATAGCATCGAGCATTCTTGTGTTAAACCAATTGCGAATGTAAATTGCTTCATCAGCGAGAGCAAGTCTGTCGCCTCTTGTCATGTTGGATTGTAAGTGTTGTGCCTTCTTGAACAGTGCCTCCTTTTCCGGTGACATTTCTATGTCGATGATGAAGAACCTTCGGTCAAGACCGGACTCCATTTCCAATCGCGCCGGTTGTGTTCCACCCCACAAAGTATAACGGGTATTGTAATTCACCCAACCATTACGCATCATCTTCTGCACTCTTCCATTATCGAGAGAAGTAAGTAATTGATTTTTCATGTCGATACTGTGGTCTTTTTTGTTAGCATCAGTTAGGCTGGATGATTCTTCAAATCCTAAGAAACCGCCGCACATTTCTCTAGCCAATGGACGACCAACGATTTCACCTTCTTCATCAACCGAACCGAACATACCGGCTTCTGTGACCGAGTTTGGCCCCATCATGGTTCGGAAACCTACCGAATCAAAAAATGCACCGTCGGTATAGAGAAGTCCCGTACCTTCATTGAGGAACATATTAATCAACATACTTTTACCGGAACCTTTTGCACCACGCATCAGTATGTGGATTCTTGTATCACCCACTTGGGACATTGGAGTATAAATTGGCGGATTGTGATGTCGCAACGGACAATTGGCGATATTGAAATCATTGTTCTGTGGATGAGCAGGGTCGAAATCGCAACGACTACATTTGTTGATTGCGTTAAAAATATGTGCGCCAATGCTACAAGCAAACAATGGGACTTTATCTTCAACATCGACATAATGATTGTCTTTGGTAAACCGAATTAGTTTTGTGATAATTTCATTCAAGCCCAATCTCCCCCTTCGTCATCAAACAAGTCAAATGTGTCACCCAATTGTTCGACTCTCTCTCGCACCGATAGTAAGACCTGTGTAATACGCTCTTTATGAACATTGTGATACGGTAGCCCAAGAGCGACCAAATACTCTTCTAATAACCCGTAAGCATCTTGGTCTATGTATTGTCCTTCGTCTTGGATAGCACAAATGACACAAGCCCTTCCTCCCATCATATGCCATGTCGAAGGGATGAACCACGCTGGTAGTGTAGTAAGTAAATCGACTTCCGGCCTGATGTCGTTGTATAGGTCATACACCATCAAATCACTATCTTGGTCTGCCGAAGAAGTATTCATCGAAGTTATGAAATTGATTTGTTTACAACCACTTTGTTTTAGCCACAAAAGTAAGTCCATCAACATTGGGTATGTCTTTCTCCAAAGGTCGGGGTTTGCATCCGGCATCATCTTGACCGATGGGAAAGAAGATAGATTTAAGAAACAAGTATTGCTCGATACTTGCGTGATACCCCACGATGATTTCACCATGTTAGGCATACGGTTGAATGGCTCGACGGACATATTCGGTGACATTATTTCCGCTATCGTATTTTTACCACCACAAACTGCTGATGAGGCTATGTATGGGATGAAACCATATTCGCCCTGTAAATAGATGTAACATATTTTAGGGCTAAATCTATTCTTGTCGCCTTTCCAAAAAATGTCAAGAGATTCAAACCGTTCATGCGACATTCTGCTCACCCCAATTTTTCACGGCTTCTCTAACGAATGCTGGCATCTTAGATAATTTCCTAAGTGGGTGACAACCTTCTGTGATGTAAGGTTTGATTAGAGCCTCTATTGGTTTAGAATCCCAAACCGTAACCCTAACTGTGTTTTTGTTACCCATGACATAGGTTCGCTCAATGGTTTCTTCGCCTACGGGAATGAAGCATCCCGACCTTCTCAAGATTTGAGAAAATGCTGAAGCGGTGTAAACTCCGTACTTTAGATAGGAGTCGCAATACTTTGTGTAAATATCAACCGACCTCATCGCCCCTTCATCGTTGAGCATATTCCATACTCTCGCTATCATCATACCACGGTTCATCGGTTCGCCCATGTTACTATCTTACACGATATAGGATATAAGCATAATGTTTCAATAATTAGGTATCTTACTGAAAGAATTAAATCGAGATACTGCGAGCAAGTTAGATTAATTCTTGAATTGTTTCATAGGCATGTAAGAAAAAGAAGTAATAATAAGATAAGTAAGTAATAGAACAATCCCTCCCCCCCTCTATGAATTAATTCAAGAATTGTAAAAAACCGATGGACTGAAAGCCGAATAATTCTTTCAGTAGCAGGGTGAAAAATATAATTAATTAGCGTAGTTTATCCGCCAAAGTGAATACATCGGACAAGATGTGAAGCGTTTGTGTTCTAAGAAGTCCATTTCATACCACTTCATACCTGCGTCAAGTGGTCGCATAATCGGAAACTCGTAATTTATTTTTAGGATAGAATCAAGCATGATGATACGCTCTTTGATTTCTTTTTGGATTTTTGTAATTTGGTCTGCTGAGAATCGAGAAGCAACCTTCGGTCTGAAATTACAACCTGCGTTTTCTATTATGGAAAAGATAAGGTGTTCCCCACCGATTTCATCAGTGACTACTACTTTGTAATTCTGTGCTGAATCCAACGGAATAAACAATGCTGGAATTGTTTTCATGTTTGTTTTAGTGGTAATAGTAAATGGCATACAGTATGACGATTTGAATTGATTTTCAAGCAATATCAAATTAGGCGTTATATCCACTTCTGACGAAGCCGAAGAAGCCGACATGATGAAAGTTACATCTGCATCGTTTGGTGGCCTACAAGATACCTTAGAACGGCCAAATGGGTCATATCGTTCACCCTGTCTGACTTGCAATCTCAAGTCCTCCCAAGCATCGGGGTCTTGTAACAAATCTTCTAAGATTACTTTACCCTGTATTGCATCTTTTAGGTCTGCATTTACCGGATTTCGGGGAAGAGGGTTATTTGGAAATAGAGCATCGAGTAAAGACCAAAGGTTTCTTTTTCCGTAAAGATACAAAGTATCTGATGGGCTGGAAAAAACGATGTATGGCTCAAAGACTTTGTTCTTCCCTTTCTTAGTGTAAGGGTAGTATGCGTCGATAGACAAGTCCTTGGTCTTTACGAAAACCCAAGAACCCAATCGCATTCATTTACCCCATTTTGGAAGCGACCCAATCTTTGAAGTCATCTTCACTTTCAAGGTAATATACATCTGCCGTATAACTATCACCACTAACACTTCTTATTTTAGTGGTTAAAGAACCGATACCTTTGGTAATGCTACATATCTGCGCGATTCTATTGTGCGAACCTGCAAGATTCGGTGACATACCGGATTCGACTACCATTCGATACAATGCTTGCGCTGATGGTAACTCTCCGTCGTGCGACTTTAGAATCTGCACTAATCTCTTTCTCAATCTGATGTGACTAATTTTTGCTCTTCCCATTTTCTTTTCCCCCAACTATAAACCTAAGATGATAATTACAATGACAACACATGAGTTTCAAGTGGCCTCCTTCATGCCTTACGGCAAAGCGACTAGCATCACACTTCGGACATACAATATCTATTCTCATACCTTTATCACCCTGTCGGTGTTGTATTATCGTTCCCACGATTTTTTCTTACAAGCGCGACAACGCCCTGCATTCTTTCCTCTTTCGGGCATTCCACAATCGCCACAAATCAAATCCCCACACACTTTGCAAGTTTTTGCATGTCTGATTGATTGACCAAACAGAATTGTTTTTTCGGGATTTCTAAAATCGCTTGTAACAGACAACACTCCCATATCAGTTGTATGTCCTTTAGCGTATGCTTCACAAGCATGAGTCCAAGATGTACCACACTGTTGACATGCAAACGGTCTTGTTACTACTTTGCTATCTCCTGTGATTCTATACCAATTACTATTATCGGTAAACTTAATCAAACCTTTGCGTATGTTATCTATCTGTGAGTTAGGAATACTAACTGCCTCTCGACTATCATAGGACAATTTGAACGGAGTCCCTAGACCTGCATACCACAACACATTACCTGTTATGTAGTCTATGTTATACAAGTATGTTCTATCGGCTGGCCTCATCCCTACATCTCCTTTGTGCTTCGTAGTATTCTTCCATGCTACTGTAACCAAGAGGCGCGCCTCTTGGCATACCTGCATTGTGTGGTAGTGGGTCGGGATTGCGTGAAAGCACCCCATCCAAACTTTCTTTTTTGGGTAATTTATGATTCATAGGTGTTCACCTTTCATTCGTGCCGGTAATACTTTTTCCTTATTACAACCATCACAACAGTAACCGCCTTGACTAAGCATATGTCCGCGACCTTTGAAAGTGCATTTACAAAACTTGCATGTGAAATAATAGTAGGTCATTCTTCTTCACACTCACAATCAAAACAGTGCCAACAACCGACACATTCCCCTCTTTCACAATACTCTTCAGAATCTTTTTGTATCATTTCGTCGCAATTATAACATTCTCCCACTGATTCATCGTGAACATCGTTGATATACACAACATTGTCCTCGACATACAATTCCGGTTCATGTTTGAAAACCATACCAAGACTTTTCAATCCGTCAATGTTTTTGACATCACATATTTTTACGGGCATAATACAGAAGATACCCGCATCGACACAAAACTCCGCATCGTTTCCGTTCAATGGTGTTTTTTCGGCATCCTTGCCTCTAAAGTCAAAGTGCCACGAACCGTCACCACCGTTAGACCAAACCTCAAGTCTTTCGCCTTCCCATTCAATGATAGAATCCATGTGACCGTTATTTTTCGCATTGGCTTTTGCTTCATCAGCCCAAAGTTTCTGACAAAACAAATCCCACTTTTCATCAGCGACAACATAACATGGGTCGCCAAGATACCATAGTGTGCTAACTTTACTCTCAGCCGCTTTGTTATCAATCGCCAAGTCAAAGCACTTCATTACTTGACCCATAAAACTAATTTCTGAACCTATGTTCATTGTGCATCATCCTCCAAAGTATATTCCTTAGCAAAGAATCGTGCATGGTCTTTGATTGCCTCAACAAACTCACTCTCAAATCCTTTTGAAACTTTAACGATAATATAACCATTACCCCAATCGGTTTGACCGCTTGGGCATCCTATTGAAACTTGTATTTTTGTCATTTCCTTAGTCATTTCTCATCCCCCATATTGAATACTAAACCGTCACCTTCACTGAGTCTGTTAATCTTGTTTAGTTTTTCCATTAATTCATCGGTAGCCTTCATATCTCTAAGTTTTTGACCTACAAGTGTGTTTAGAACATCTAAGAATATATGATATGCTGGAAACGCTTCAAAGTCTAATACGACATCTCCGCCCTCTAACTCATCGTTTATGTTTTCCAAAATTGTTCTAAAACCCTCTCTTGCTTCTTCTGCTCTTTCGCTCATTAGTTTTCCCCCTTTTTCATAAATTGAATGTGTGCAAATGCTTCATTACCTAACCTATCCCATTCTTCTGATGTCAAGGTATCGTTGCGGCGAAAGTGTTCATCAATCTCCATAGTAAGTGATTGGTATGCTCTCAACAAATTAGTCTTTGTAGGTTTCTTTTTCCGTAAATCTTCGCTCATAAATCTTCACCTACTTCTCCGCATCCCGGACAACGGTTATTCTGCATAGCCGACCATGCGCTTGAATCTTCATACTCCCATAGACCGTCTTTCCATCCACCTCTTTCAAAGGTGACGACACGACAACTACCATTCGGGCAATTCATCTTATCTGACTTCTCTCTCTCCGCCATATCTAACCCTACCTTCGATAGTATATAAATGCTGGTAATCACAACCAAACCGTGTTTTCTCCTTCAATCGACTTGAATATGTGAACGATAACATCAACAGTCCATCCGTTACCAATACCTTTCTCTCTATTGTATTTACCCATGATTTCTGTATAACCATCGGGGAGAGTTTGTAGTCTTTCTCTTTCTAGCGGAGTCCAATGTCGCCAACTATTTTTATGAGTATTGTAAGCGTCATGGTATTGACCGTGTGGTAATTTGCTGACTACTGAATCTTTGGTTACAGTCGTTAGGCAACCTGCCTTCTTTCCTTTCCTAACTGATAGATACTGAACGCGTGGTATTGATTCGTCATGGTCTTTTCTGTAACCATCTTCGTCTAACCTGCGACCAATAATTGATGCTGGATATTTGTATTCTTTATCTTCTAAAATATCCTCTATGTTCACTATTAGTTTTCTCGGAGAACAAAATGGAATGTTAGACCAATAATACCTTTTCCGTAATTGTGCTGATACATCAGCCGACTGAATCATAACGGGTTGCGTTCCTAAGATTTCTGAAATCGCATCGCGTATATCATCATCCATAATCACATTTTCATAAAGCCAATACTTAGGTTTGTAATGTTTTAGAATATCTGCAAAAGTAAAGAATAGTTTACTTCTTGGGTCGTCAAAGTTTAATCGTTTACCAACCACACTGAAACCTTGGCATGGACTACCGCCCATAACCAAATCGACATTCTCAAGATTCCAAGACTCCCAATCCTCAACATCTCCTAACTGAATAGTTTTAGGATAATTATGTTGAGTTACTTCTATCGCTGATTTATCTATCTCGGAGGCATAGTAGTTTTCGTATTCTATACCGGATTTTTCCAATGCGACTTGACCGCACGAAATACCATCGAAACAAGATAATACATTTATCATTATGATAGCCTCGATACAATTAGCCCTATAAGTTGTGCTTTCTGTGATTGATTGAGTTGCCAAGATTTTTCAACGATTTCATTTAGGGTTAAACTACCTATGCCGTCAAACTTCTTTGCTACGGTTTTCTGTGTCCGTTGTTTCTTAGCGATTTCATCAGCGACAATATACTTCGGGTCGCAATCTTCGACATCACCGTATTCGATGTGGCCTAAGTACCAACCTGTATCATCTTTACTTTTAGGGACAAAGAATATCTGTCCGATAACCAAGTGTTTGAATGCCTTGACATTTCCAAAGGTTGAAGTGGCATTCATATTGCCGAATATCTTTACACTTACTTTTTTGTTATCTCTAGTGCGACCTAAATACTGCATTTTTGTTTTTTCCAAATCTTCCACATTTTCTTCTGACATTAGTTTTCCCCCAACATTAACTTTAGATTTTCTTTTATTAACATCATCGTGCCGGTTTCTCTATCGCCTCCGGCCTCAATCGCCTCAAGACAATTCCTTGCTATCTCTATCATTTCTTTTTTCTTCATTAGTTTTCCCCCAATTCTTTTTCTATTCTTTCCCGATGCTCTTTCATGCAATCGCAAGTAGCGTAGTGCATCACATCAATGGTTGCATTTCGCTTCGCTCTTTCAAGGTTAAAGCAATCTCTCCACTCATCTTCAGTGCAAGGGACATGGCCTTTGGGAACATCGTAGTTTGAATCAATTTCACGCGCTATGTCTGCAAGCATATTCCAAGCGATAGTTTCCATACCTTCTTTTGTGATAGGAATACTTTTCTCCATAAAATACATTCCGTGATGTTTCCATTGAATATGATTACAATTTGAATCGTGAATCATCAAACCCGAACCTGCATGAGAATTACGATAACTTCTATCATCTTCAACAAAACACATTGTAGGTTCCGGTACGGGTGTAGGTTCCGGCTCGCATGTAGGACATCGAAGTGGTATTCTCTTCAAGTTGTCCTTAGTGCCTTCGACCATGTAGTGTGTAAATTGACCGTCATTACATACGCATCGGGTCATTTCTCGACCTTCTATTTTTCCGTTAAAAATACCCGCATAATCATAATATCTGATATGCCAAACTCCACGCTTCGGTAGCCATTGGAAATTGATTGACTCAAATTGCCAATCCCAATAATCACAATGCCCTGCCTCTTCGTTAAATATCTCTTCTGACAACCAATTCTTCATATCAGTAACCCTCCATGATTTCATCAATTACTTTTATGGCTTTTTTATGTGCATCATGCAGACTCGATTCAAAACCGTCGTCTGTAATATCCACTGAAACATAAAACTCTCCATCCATGTCTTTTTCGTAAAAAGTAACTTTCAAACAATTGTCACCTTCAACGCTTGAATCTATCGCGATTTCATAACCGACATCTTTGTGAATGCCTTCCCATCTATCCCATAGATTATTTTTAATATCATCGTAACTCATTGTTTACCCCTCCATATCTTCAAAGGACTATCGCCACTTAGAATAGGTATCACCCACGACGGAGGACACCAAGAACCATCTTTTACTGATTCGGGATTTAGCAATTGAAACATCGTCATAGCACCTGTCAAGAAATTGACTTCGGCTTCGCCACCACAACCTACTACCTTATCTCTCTCACTTAGTTTTTGCATAATTCTATCCATTAATTCTTTATCCATCATTCAGTCCTCCTTGGTACATTTTTTCCATTTTGTATTTTTTGTAATTCAGCCTTAGCCCATGCTCGGTCTTTGGCATTTGTCGAGTTTTTAGAAACTACTTTTAGCATATAAGTATAACCTGCTTTGGTTGGTGTTAAATCAACTGCCATCAGAAACCACCACCAAATCTTTTGAAATACCCGTAGGGTCTGCTACGACATGGAAATCTTCTATATCCATATCCCGCATTTGTTCTTCGCTAAAAATAAACCACTTGGCCCAACCCCATTCCGGTTTTTTGCATGGTACTAGCCAATAATAATTTCTATCACTCATCATTCTCACCCATTAATTCTTCAAGTTTCTTTTCCATTAAAACTATTGGAGTATCAAACTCGACATAGTAAATATCATCCGGTATTACTCCGCATCTATTCTTTAGTTTAAGCAAAGCCATTGATGCTAATTCTAATGCACCTTTGGCTATGTCATATTGGTCTTGTGCTTCGTCACTCATTGTTTTCCCTCTCAGTAATATGTCCTCTTCTCGGTAGTATATAAATGTTGGTATCGTCATTTTTTGTGACTATTTTTTCCTCAATCCAACCCCTTGTCGTGTCGCCCCTCTTATTTCCACATTTCTCACAACGATGGCGATTCATGCCTAAGTCAGTTGTTTTTGGACAAATGTTTCCACAATCTCCACACTTCCAATTTTTATCATCAATATCCAGGAATCTTCCCGTCCCTTGATAGTTTCCCCATTCCATCATGAAATCACCTGCGTTGTTTTATGGACAATGTAAAAACACTTTCTGCATCCTGTAAGAGTAGGATATTTTTGTCTTGCTGATTTGTAAACGGGAAAATGGTTTTCCGGCTTGCATCCATCTTTGCATCGTGCCATTTAGTCATCACCTTCCCACACGGAAAGCGTGTCTATTGTGAATCCGGCTTCTTTTATCAAATCGCGAATATACTCTATATCTCCCGGTAATTTAAGATTACTAATTGTTATTGTTACTATTGGTTTGTTCATTGTTTCACCTTCTCTTTTTTCTTCACCATATTTTCTTGCGAAGTTTTTGTATTCCAAACATCTCTAAATCTGAAATACGGAATAACCTTTCTTTTAGGAGTAATGTTTCTCTCTCTATCAGCCGTGAATGCGTTGCTCAAAATCTCGCCCCCGTAACATCAAAGTGTTCACAATCTAAACACTGAAGAGTTGTTGAAGAATGATAACCACCATCTGCAAAGTTTACATCTCCGCTTAAAATAGTATTTGTTGATTTACATTCACGACATGGCCGACCTTTTCTAGCAAGTATTTTTTTCTCAAAAGCAAGGTTCTGCAATCTTTTGAACCGCCACCGTAGCAAGTTTTTGTTACGGGATTCTCTATTTGCTTTTTCCCATTGCATTTTAATTCTGATAATCATGCTATCATAACCACCATCTTCTCTCTTGAAAAATGGTCGTAACTCTTCATCGGGTATTTCATATTCATGCCAATGAATCGCGTAATCAAAAGTTGAGTAACGGAACCCATTACCCCATTTTACTTTTGTCACAATTTTATCTTCAATCAATCTCTCTAATTCTGCATCACTCCAATTAACTTTGAATATGTGCAAATCATCTATGTTTACTTTTCTGCTAATTTTAATCACCTCTTTTACCTGCATATGGTAAATCTATTTTTTTGATAGACCACACATGATGCTTACCTGCTAATTTTAGCCAAGCCTCATCTATGTAGCCCCACTCCCAACCGTAGGTGTGTTGCAAGAATCCGAAAGAGCGTGGGTCACGCGAGCCGACCTTTGGTTTTTCTGTGACAAACCAATACTCCCCTCTCATTGATTCAAAACCATTCAAAACCTCGATAGGTTTATCGTGAGTCGGTAAATCAGAATCCACAAATAGTTTTCCGTCAATAGTAACTAATTTTCCGAATTGCATTTTCTGTCCTCCTTGATGTCGGTAATCGTAAATACGAAATTACCGAAGTTTTTCTTTGGTTTGTTTTCTGTGTTGTTTTTTGCTGTTGTATTTTTCTTGCTCATTGGCTTCGCCCTCCGGCTCTAATATGAAATATGATTAGGGGTATATAAATGTTGTGGTTTTGGGGTTTCGCGACTATTTTCAGTTTTCTCCCCTCCTTGCAAACTTTACTTCTCTCGGAAAACTATCCTGGTTTCCTGGCTTGCCCTTTCTATCTGTGGGTTTTATTTTTACGATTATTTTTCTCATAGTATTTTCAACCCCGAAATAGTTTTTGACATTCCGTAAATCCCCGTAGTGTATTGTTTTCCGAAACCTAAATGACTAATCAAATATCTTTGGGATTTACCATTTACTTTTACGGTTATAATTAAGTCGCCGTATTTTCTTCTGTATGTTCTGTTATCTCTAATCGGCATTTTTCTCATCTCCTATGTAAGTCCAAATGTTACCTAGTTTATTGGTTAATCTAACATATGTGAATCGCGAATGCTTTTTCAAAACAATATCCATTTTCATTGAATGTTGTGGATATGATTTTCTTGGCCCATCACGCGTAGGAGTTTCTTTGATTTTGTGCATGGCTTGGGTAGCCGTGAACGAAGATAGGTCTAAGTTACTTTCAAGGATAATCTTTATCCAACCTGTTTCCAACCTGTTTAGTTTTTTACTCAACACCAATCACCACCAAAGGCAAGATACCTTCACCATTTACTTTTACGGTTGAAACTAAGTCGTTGATAATATGGTCGTCTGTGTGAATCCAAGTTTTGAATCCCTGCATGTCTAGCATCATACTGAATGAGAAAGACTTTACGAAAGCGTTTTCTAAACTCATTCAGCGCACCTCTAAGTATTCAGCGCGGATTTTATCGAAGTATTGATTGTGGATTAATGTAAGGTAACTATGTTCACTACCGCCATTCAAATATCCACGCAATCTAACTAACTTCAAGATATTTTTAACGGATTTTATCTGAACCGTAGTCCCGAAGTTTTCCGCTAAAAGTAACACATTTTCCGTGTGCGCGTTTCGTTCTTCATTTTCTGCATACTTTTTTGCTAATTCTATTTTTTGTTCATTCAGCATTTTCTTCCCTCCTTTTTCTGTGGGAATCTAATAATTGGGTTAATCTTTTTGAATAGGTTCTGTTGCTCTCCGAAGCCTTCTTTTCATAGTGGCATTTACATTTTTCGGAATTATGCCGATAACTAATTTTTCCGCATCGACCACATTTGAAGTTTCCATAATAACCTACCATCTTACATTTCCCCCAAAGGTATTTTTCTGAAATCTCCAAGACCAGGATTTTCGGAGTTGTCATGTGTGAACCTAAATACAATGTCGGTAAAAGTAACTTGGTGTTTGACATATCTGCCGCATTCAGTTTCGACAACTGCCGCGATACACATTACGCCCCCATCCATTACTTTTCTCTTAACAGTAAGTAGGAAATCATCAAGGCTCATTTTCTTTGCCATAGTTTTCACTCCGGTACAACCTCAATCCATATGTCGTTTTTAATCCAACAGTACGCGCAGTAAAACGCATCCTTTGGTTTCGCATTCAATCTATCGGCTTCCTGTTCAGAACGAAGGTAATTATTACCCTCGCCTATCTTCCGCCAATTCCAAGTGCCACAGCACTCACAAGTTATTATTTCTGTCATAGTTTTTATCCTCCTATTTTCGGCGGCTCTTACCCCGCCATATATATCCATAGTCTAGGGGGTATATAATACTTCCGGTTTAGGCATTTCGCGACTATTTTTTATTTAGACCTGGAATTATTTTTTCGGTAAAACAAAATCCTGGTCTTTTTCTTTCTGATATTTTTTACGACTTATTTTTTCGGTAAAAAAAACCTGGTCTTAGATTTCCTGGATATCTTTTTATGATTTACTTTTCCGGTAAAAGGTTCCTGGATTCAAAATAAAAAAAACCCCACCGACTCGATTGAGCCGATGGGGTTGTGAAAATGAGGCGCAAGGTTTGTGTCGAGGGTGCCGCGCTCTCCCCGTCTGAAATCATCAGAATTATTTTTTGCCCGTAGGCGGAGTCACCAAGGTGACTACTTATTTTTTAGGTTAAATAAACTCCCGAAGGAGAGCCAACATCGGGGGCGAACCCCCGATGGTGGCAAACTATCCATAATGGATTTCCTAACTTAATAGTCTGTAACTACTTTTTCAAGCCACTTGAGCCACTTCAAGGATTAGGTCGAATGCCTTAGCCTTTGAGCGAGCCGCAGTACCGAACATAGCCGAGTCCACGCGAGAATCCATAACTTCACCAGCACTGTTGAGAATACTTCTATGGTCAAAGTATTCCGTGATGGTGTTGTAGGTTCCCCAAGCGGTGTCCGCGATTTTGCTGTTGTTTGGGGATTTCTCCAATTCAAACATAGCGTTCATCTTGTTCATGCCGCGAGTGGTTATGCCAAGCCGGTTGTTCTTGTCTTGTAGTTTTTCCTTTGAAGTAAGTCCGAGGACTTCTGCATAGATGTCCTCTCGTTGCTTCAAATCTAAAGACACTTCTAGGAGTTGTTCAGCACTCTCAGCGAAGTTCGCGTTGAGTGTGTTCACGATTCCAATAGCACTAATAGCCGCACTGATTCGCTCATCCATTTTTGATGAATGGCGGATTGTTAAGGCTTTCATGTCAATACCTGCCGCACGAATCTGTGATGCCGCGTGAGCATATTGATTCGTACAAGCGAAGCGAACATTCGCCGGAGTGAAGGTCAATGCCCCGTTTCCGTCGTTGTGGTTCGCTAGATACACATATTGGTCAACCGAGTCAAACCCGCCAATCTTGAAACTCTCGGTGTCTAGTGCAATTGAAGTCCAAACAGTTTGTCCCCCGTTGCGTACCCCGATTCTGTCATAGTTGCCGTAGCCCGATTCGATAAGTGAATCCATTACACCAATCATCTCAGCATTTTGAACCGGCTGATATTTGCCGGTTACTGCGCCGAAAGTTTGGTTCGACTCCATGTTGTAAACCCTGTGCGTTGGAATGTTACTTCCAACTAGGGCGTTCCCCATGTTGTCGTGTAATGGTGAAACCCCGATTTGATAGTCAAGATTGTGGTTTTTCAAAATCTCTTCTGCCGTGGTTCCCCTTACCTGTTGTCCGTTCCTTGTGTATGCTATTGGTATTCCTTTAAGTGTTCTTTTCTCTCTTCTAAAATTACCTGTCGTACTTCTCCCTCCTGTATGGTGGTCGTTGTTAAGGTAAACTTACAAGTTGGGTTTCGCCTATTAGTATGCCACCTGTCCCAAAGTAGGTATCTCTATTTGGTGGCAACCTTTTCGGGAATGTTTCCATTCCAGCAATCTTCGGCTGAATCCGCAACTCAGTTACTTTTCCAACAATAATAACACATATCTCATAGTATATAAGGTTGCCGGTTTTGCCATTTCGCGACTATTTTCCTGGTCTTAATTATTTTCATGGTTTTTCTGTATAATAGATACGCACACACACGCGAGGGGATTTCCAGGAAATCTTATTTTCAAGGTCAAAGTATTTCAAACCCGATAGAGTTTTGAAACCGGCTAGGTCTTTATCAGTTAAGACCAGGATTTATTTTTACCTGTAAAATACGGTTTGTGACTATTTTTATCGTGAGAGATTCAGTGCGACTATTATAATCTTTACTTTTTTCGTGAAAGTAGTAGTAGTCAGATATCCAGGAAAAAACTTAGCCACTGTTCATTTGCGACTATTTTTTAGTCACAACTTTTCATGTGACTATTTTTTCGGTAAAAATATGATTTGCGACTATTTTTCAAACCAGGTTTTTGTCGCGCCTATTTTTTTGAATCCAGGAAACGCGCCTATTTTTCGGATTGCAAAATCTCCGCGCCTATTTTTTTTCAGAAATAGTCGCGCTTTCCAGGAAAAATGGTCGCGACCACTAAAATAGTCGCAAAAACTCATCATATATAAGGTTTTCTGCGAATAGTCGCGCCTATTAAATAGGCTCGCAGTTGCCTTAATAGTCGCGCTAAAAAATCGCGACGCCGCGAATCCACAGTAAACAAACTCAAGTTAATTAGCGCGACTATTCGATGCACTGAAAGCCCAAAAAGTAGTCGCGACTATTCGACCAAAATTGACCAAAAAATCGCGTAATCGCGTAGTCGCGACTATTTCTCATAGTCGCAGTAAGCGTAATAGTCGCGCTAAAACTACTTCGCGCTCCGAGTGTAGCCTAAAGGGGGGGTGTTTGACCACTTTAGAATTACCGCGACTATTCGATGCACCAGGCCAGGAAAAAATAGTCGCGACTATTGGCAAGGTATTATATATGAATACACAATCCGATAATTAACCTGCCGCGCATGTAAATATGCGCGCATAAAAATAATGGTCGCGACCATTATTGGCTACTAATCAGCGAGAAAAAGTCGCGACTATAACATAAGCCCGGATTCCTGGAAAAATAGTTGCGAAACCTGGTGTACCGATGTTATTATAAGGGGTAAAGTATTCGTTACGAACATGGAGAGTAATGATACCCATGAGCCATTCGTGTGTGACGAATGCGGATGCCAAAGACCAAGAGCGAAAGGAACCAATTGGTGCGTTGATTGTGAGTCAGAATACCAAGCAGGGCTACAACAGTGGCGATGGCCGTCAGATGACGACTATGAGCCTGT
>Ga0181406_1000004_pt1 | contig 69127 bp, 61 predicted proteins | sample 29SPOviralmetaG_FD_130135 | JGI IMG/M metagenome (GOLD analysis project Ga0181406, IMG submission 130135) | Marine viral communities from the oligotrophic San Pedro Time Series (SPOT) site, San Pedro Channel, CA, USA - 29 SPOT_SRF_2011-12-20 | ecosystem: Environmental > Aquatic > Marine > Strait... | reverse complement strand
TTTTTTTTTTTTTTTTTTTTTTTTTTTTTTTTTTTTTTAGGGAAGATTCCAGAACGAGATACAGAGAAGATTATTTGGCTTTTTGAGGCGGGAGATTTTGAAGCACATTTCTTGAAAAAAACACGCCAGGATTTCGCGCCTCACATACTCCATTGATCCGTTCGATTTAGCAACCCTCCCAGGTTCTTCGAATATTAGAGCAGTTCACCATTCACTGCATTTTAGCCCCTAATTATGACTATTTTTGGTCAAAACCTTCTTATTCTCATAAAATCGTAGTGGGAACCACGGAAGCATCCCAATGGGGAGGCAAGAGAGGTGAAATTAAATGAAAAGAAGGGAGATGAGGCAGAGAATATATGGTATAATCGGGGTTTATCTTGGAACTACAAATGCTGGTCTAAGAACTGAAAGCCTCGATAAACAACTCGAGAAAGAATTTATGCAGATTTGTGAATTCAAGCAACCCACCTATTCAATGAAGAAGCGTTGGGAAAGAGCGATTGAAGAAGTTTCAGACTCTCTAATCGCAAAAGACCCGTATTTTAGAGATAATTAAATCAAAACCAATAAATGCCGACGACCTCTGGCTATATTTGCTGGGGAAGTGGGACACCTATCATACCTGACGTTTAGGGGGGCTTATTCGTTTCAGGATTGCCTCCGTTTGCTTTCATCCACCAACCAGCACCCCAATTCCTTCTCATCCCGAACATTTGATAAACACAGGGACAAATCCTCGTTATAATGGATTTAGACGATTTACCGTCTTTTGATACTTTGATTAGCGATGCACTTGCCATGGGTTATGAAGTGGTTGCTTACATCATTGATGATGAGGGTCAAACATTCAAAGTCAAATCACACGGTAACGAAGGCAAAAACCTGACTAATGCCGTTCATGTTGATTCTGAAGTTAATGTTATAGAAAACTGGAATGACGATTCCGAATGGCTTAGATCCCTTGAGAATATTCACGGAGGCAGAATAATTTCTGAAGAAGAGATATATGCTGAAGAAAATTTCAATCCAGAGCTGACATATGAGAAAATGTCAAACCAACAAATCAACGAATGGATACGACACTATGAAGAAGAACTGCTTTCTATCGAGGGAGAAGATGAATCCTATATCCCCGTTTATGAAGAGCAAATAGAGATGGCAAAATCGGAACTCGAATCAAGACATGATACATGGTTCAACCCAGGTGAAGAACCGCTTGACATTGATTCAGCGTGCTATTGCGGTTGGTTGGGCAATAGTCAACCATTGCCTGAGTTCAAACCGCCAGGGTGTAATTGCGTTACAGATACAGATACAGATACAGATTTTCAAATTGGAACTTGTGTTGGAAACGTTGAGTTCAAACTGAAGGAGGAATGAATTTTGGAACTACAAACACCGGAAACAGTTGTTATTGCAGTCGTCGTGCTAATCACAATCATAGCAGCAGCGACGTGGCGAAACGCCAAAGGAGAAGGCTGGGGGATGATTGTCTATTTATCCTCTTTAATTATCGGATTCAACCTTTCTGTCCAATTTGCAGTTTTATTCTTGGAATGGATCAGCAACACATTTGGCGGAATGTCAGAAATGATTTCGACAGCAACAGAATTTGGCGATGGTGCTGGTATTCTCGCTGTAATCGTCGTTCTCGGATTTGTTACTTGGATAATGCGAACAATAAAATTCGACTCAGTTAGGTTTGCAGCGATAGGAGCATTATATGGCATACTTCTTAGGTTATTCTTGGACTTCGTTTATTGGTTGGCAACATCAGGGGTGCTTGGTAATTGAGAAAAATAATCGTTACCTTCATGTTGATTGTAATTTTTACTCCTACATCATCAGCAGCCATTCAAGATGTGCAGATGAGATTGGATACTGCTATACAATATCCCAACGATAGACAAGTACAAATTGTAGTCGAAGCATTAGCATTTGAAAATGATAAACCTTCATTGTCAGCAATTGATGTTTACGCTGAAGTGAGATGGCAAAATGGCACAGTTATGTATGAATCAAGCGTGAATGTTCAACCTGGCATTCGTTCAACAATTACATTTCCAGCCATAGATGACGTGGGTAAATATTACATCTTTTGTTATGGGGAGGCGGGAGGGCTTCGCTCGACCACAGAGAGTCAAACTATGAGGGTCACATATGCGCCTCAAACTTATACTGCTGGTTTTTTGTCAAGCGGTGATTTCATTTTGACTCCAACTCAAAAGTATGTAAATTTAACAATTCAAGAATATCTGGATTCAGGAATATCCGTTCTCCCTGGTAAAACCTACAAGACTAATGGATCGTATCTGCAAATCGATGTGCCCGAGGGCTACCTTGCAGTAAGATACAATGTAGTCGATGAAAACGGATGGATGAATTACGAAAGAGCAGATGAAACGGGATTAACGGTCCATGGTTCACCTTACGTTTGGATATTCGGAGATTTGAAGAGAGTTGAACCCGTAAGCTCGTTAGTCGGCACAGCATCAATTTTAGTTGGAATATTAGGTGCCTCAATGATTTTAGTCGGATGCTTTGCTTTTTACAATAAATTTAGAGAACAATCTCTGAGACAACGTAAAGACGATGGCACAGACAATATGCCTGGATGGTCTCAACGACGACGAGAACGAAGATTGAGAGAGCAACAGGAAAAAGAATATTGGGATAGACAAAACCGTTATGGAAGGAGATGGTAAAATGCAACCGCCAGAAGAAGATATGTTATTTGATGATCCAATGCTAATGCAACAATTGCTCGGAATGCCTGCTCAACCACAGCAACAACAAGACCAATCGAACCCAGGAGACAGAGAGGGTGCAAGGATTGAGGGTTGGGCTACTGGCCTAATTTTTGCAGGTATTATACTTATTTTGGGATGGATTGCCGTCCCGCTTGGAGCATTTGGGGCATGGTTTTACGGCCCTATGGAATCATTTTTCGCAACGCCTACCTTCTCCAGATTCGAAATAATGATTTACATTGGATTTTTCACTACTATTGGAATGATTGCGTCCTTTGTACTTCAAAATTCACGGCCTAAACTACATTGGGTGGAGAACGACCCAGGTATTCCGAGAATCACCACTTTAAGGCGAATTGAGGACACAGGAGGACACTTCATAATGACTCGAAGGGATAAGAAAATATTACGCGTTAGGAAAGACATAGCATCCAGATATAGAAACATCGTTCACATAACTGCAAATGTGCTTGAGATTGACGGACAAGATGTTGACATTGAGTTTAGGACTACGGCAGGTTCTATGTCAAGAGGCCAAATTGCTGCCGAGGAAGACCTCGCAATGCGACAAGGATTTAGGGAACAACAACTCGAAGAGATTTCACAAAGATATGTTGCAGGTCAAATGGATCAAATCGATGGAGTTGGTTGATTGAGTTTCGATGCTGCAAACAAGCCTTGGTTTCAACCTCCTTCTTGGATATTTGGACCTGTATGGTTTTTCCTTTATGCTACAATGCTTTTTTCAATTGTAGTAGCTTGGAATGACAGAGAAAAAATACCTGCTGAAATCTTTGTTTTGTTTGGATTTCAACTCGCTTTGAATTTGATATGGGCGTCATTCTTTGATGAGTCAGACTATTTCATGTCATTCTTAATCATAATCGGCATGGTTGCCTTTTCCATTGCATACGTTGTGTTAATTTATCCATACAACTCGACAGCAGCATATCTTCTCGTTCCTTACGTGCTATGGATTTCATTTGCAACTATAATCAACGGTTGGTATTACCTGGAGGGTTGAAAAAGTGAATAACGGACCATCAGGACCTCAACCGAGAAGTGGCCGAGATTTGTTCATGGTTCCCGTTGCCGATAGGCTAAACGATCAGTTTAGATTTATTGACACCATGATTCTCTCTATGACGGATTCATGGTCATATCTCCCTCCAAGGGCTAAACATATCCTTTGGTTAAAATTAGCATCGGCAGAACATTCTTTTTTGGAACAAGTAGGGATGCCCTTAGAAAATGGTATATTGATCCATTGGGCAATGTGGCCTGATGATTTAGGAGATTATGCTCAAGCAGTTGCAATGCGTATGTCGAGGCAGCAATTAGAATACCTCGAGCCAAAAAATATAGCGATGGCTTCAGCAATAAGGCAGGCGGAACTCGCAGAAACGACAGCCAAACTTCAAATTCAACTTGCCCAGTCCCTTATGCAATTGACTCAGATGGGCGCTAACACAGAGGATTTAGCCAAATTGTTTTCCAAGAACAAACACGACAAAGAATCATTATCAACGGTGCTTTCATCGGCAGAAGCAGAAATGCAAAGAAGGAGAACCGAAGCAATGGCCCATGAGCAGAGAGTTGCAGATAATGCAGCGATGAGGGAAATGATTGCAGACCAAGAAATGATGCGAGAATTGGCTATGGATGAAGAAGAAGGCAACCACTTGCGACCAACTCCCCAGGACATACCAACAGGACGTTGCCCATATTGCAATATGGTCAAACCTTATGTTGTTGCTGAAGACGAAGACGGAATGTACATGGTTGAAAGTTGCATAGATTGCTTGCCTGAATCTAACTTAGATGAACAAATGGATACAGAAACTATTCTTGAAAGCCTGGACTCGGTTTTAACTGAGGATCAACTACTTGAATTGGCAGAACTTAACGAGGGAGATTTGATTAAAAATGGCAGTGACCAGGAGGAATGAAATTTACATTCACCCGAGCCAAAAGGTACACCCATCGTTAAATTGGGTTGTGTTGTGTGATTGCGGTGAATGGTTTTGTTTGAAGTGTGAAATTCATTTGAATGTATGCGGGTGTAAAAATGGCTAAATCAGGCGGAGAGAAATTCTTGAGTTGGGACGACTTCAATAGAGCTTGTATCGATAGAGGAATGCCACCAGAAATATTTGCAACACTTCGGAGGGCTTACAGAACATATTGCCAAGGAGGGACAGATATGACCACCTTGAAATGGTTTTTCAATCGCTGGGCTTCTTGGACCAAAATCATTCCAGTAGGTAGAGATAATACATTGGATGGTAGTGGTACAAAGAATAACGCCCCACTTATCCTTTATCCCTCAAGACTACTTGAGGTTGGTTTTACATGCGAAAGGAAGTGCGAAATTCTTTGGGTTTTTGGCGATAGAGGCCAAGGAAAATCGATTTTTAGTTATGGGATGGCCGAAACATGGCTGAATGAAGCGAAAGAATGGAAGTTGTCGTTCGAATACGGCGACCCTCGGGTATATGTTTACGGCGATGTAAATGGCTATGTCCCAGCAGAGCCAGGATGGTTTAGGTGTCCTGATTGGTTCGTAACAGACCGTCAAGAGGCAAACTTTCCACTGCTCGAAGTTTATGACGAAGTACCACTTGCTTTGAGGTCAGGTGCAGTTTCGAAAGACCAAAAAAAGTGGGCAGAAAAATTGACTCGTTCCAGACACTACAACGTGTGGACAATAATGAATATGGTTCAAGCAAAGATGGCGGCTAAGAGGGGCAGGGACATGGATGGGCTGACATATGACCGATTTTCAGGACTGAGGCAACTTAGAGAAAGACTCGAAGACATGCCAATCGCCACCTTTAGAGAAGTTTACCGAGCAATAATTCCAGAAATGAAAAGGAAAGACCCAGGGTTGGCGATGACTCAATTGAATGAAGACCAAGGGGATCAAGGAACATGGCTAACCTTCTATGAAACAAAACCTCCAACTTGGATGGAATGGCGAGAGGATTTGAAGAAGTCTAAATCCCTTGAATTATCAGGTGCGCCGTGGCCTCCCGAATGTGTTTTGATGAGATGCAATAACTTAGCAAAAGAAGAAATTCAGTTAATTGAAAAGAATATTGAAGATGAAGAAAAGATGGCTGAATACCATTCATTCATCGGAATAACGCCCGATACAGAAAACATCGAACAGGTTAGAGAAAGAATCAACCGACAAATAATGCGAGGTGCGAGTATGCAGTGGGCAGCAATTTCAGAAGTTTTGTATGGTAAAGGAGGGGCAGAAAAAGAAAGAATGGGTGGAGGTGGACCATTACAACGCTGGGGACACAGAAATAAGTTTGATAACTGCCCTGAAAGAATAAAGAATCTTTCCAGAACCTTAGCAAAAGAACTACCAACCAGAAATAAGAAGCCCGTATTATGGGATTTGACCGCAGGGCTGATTTGATGTATTTCTCGAAAAAGAATATTCAATCCTATATTCTGGATTCTCGGCTGACTAAGTATATGCTACTACACGTACGCGAGTACTTCGGTTTGACAAGACAATTAGACTAATTAGAGTAATAGAGAAGAAGAGAAATCAAAATCCATAAGCTGAGACCAAAAAATAAGAAAAAATAAGGTGAATAATATGACTAAATTCCAGAGCATACCGCGATTGCTGATCCTCAGCAGTAAGAAAACAAAATCATCAGCATTCATCAAAGAAAACAAGATATTCATTATTGGAGGGTTATTGCTTAATGCCATGATGATGAATACGGTTATTTTCATGTTTTGGGATATGACAAAAAATTCAACTAATGCGGTTGGAGGAATTGGCCTTCCTGAAGATATGAAATTAGTTCTCTTATTTTCAGCAACGTTACAAACAATATTTGCAATACTTATTTCACAAAAAATATGGACGCTCGGTAAATATGACATAACAAATGAAGTGCCAGGCCCTCCAGCAACAACGCATTGATCTATGCAAATCAACTCAATACAATAGCTGTATTTTTATTCAATGATATGATCCAAAAGCCATGGTGGACAAATCCAAATCATCCAAGCCAGTTATTTCCACGAAGGAAATGTCGGACAAGTGGGGTACATCATCGTTACTCGGGACTTCTAATTACAAAACGCTGAAGGGCGAAAAGTATGGTTATCAAACAGCCATTTTACACTTAGCCCCAGCAACGCTATCTGGAGTAAATACTTGCTCTTCAGCCAGTAAAGGTTGTGCTTCAGCTTGTTTGAATACTTCTGGCTTGGGCTGCACATCGACAGTCCAAAATGCACGTATTAACAGAACCAAATTTTTCAATGAAGACAAAGAGGCATTCATGCTTCGGCTAAAGAAAGAAATAGAATCTAAGATGAAAACTGCAAAGAATCGAGGGATGACCCCTGTATTTAGATTAAATGGAACATCGGATATTCGATGGGAACGAATAGAATTTGACGATGGAAACGGAGAAAAGAAAACAATATTCGAATATTTTCCAGAAGTTGAATTCTACGATTACACAAAAGTACCGAACCGAGATATTAACCCACTACCAAACTATTCTTTGACATTTTCTCGTTCTGAAGACAACGATAAGTTTGTGGCTCAAGCAATGGATAGGAAACAAAACGTCGCAGTTGTTTTTGGCAAAAATCAAGTTCCTACAAAGTGGACAGGACCAGGTGGATTAACTTGGAAAGTAATTGACGGCGATGACTCCGATTTACGTTTTCTTGATCCACCAAAATCAGTCGTAGGTTTGTCTGCCAAGGGGCAGGCTATCTATGACACTACTGGGTTTGTCCTTTATGGCAATGGAATCATCGACACAACTAATTTAGAACAATACAAGAAAAAGGCATTAAGGGACCCTTCAATTATCGGCCAAAGGAGATTCGATAAGGGCGAGGATTTTGTCCCAATCCAATCAAAAGTATCAAAGAAGGTAGCAGAAAAAACTGCTAATTTACTTAGGGATGGTGGCCGGAAAGCCAGAGTTATTGAGCATAGACCGAGCATAGGCGGTAAAACTGTCACGGCTTATGCCGTTTACACACCTGGAGCATACGCAAGAACAGTAAATGGTTCAAGGGTCGCTATGCTCAGAAGGGCTGGCGGCAGAATTCCTCGAAGGGGATAATTGGTATTTCCAATGCAATACAGGCCAAGCGCAAATGACAAACGGTAAGATAAACCATGAAATTAGGCATTTGACAAACATATCAAGTGACCAATCAAATTCTTCAAGACTCATCTGAATCGGCTCCGTCAAATGACCCTGAATATTCTAATTGATCTCGGAACGCCTCAACTAAGTCTTGCACATTGGGCTTATTCTCTACACGTTCAAGCTCTCCATCGCTTTTTGGGATAATAGATGTTGAAATTGGCCCTCCGTTGAAGGCTATGTCAACCTGCCTCATGCTCCATTTCGAGGGGTTTCTTCTGTCAACCAATTGCATACCGTAGGACAATCTATCCAGATAAACACGCATTGCTTCAGTAGGGTTATCAAACTTGAGCAATTCTTCAATTGTTTGAGTCATTACATGCATTACTTCCGCTTGCAATGTTGACCAATACCATCTTCTCGTTGAATCGGAATTTATCAATGCACTTATCTTTCTCGTATTTTCCTGCAATATTTCGTCTATTTCTTCAAACATTTTTCCCACCTCTCCATCCAAAAAGGGAATATGTAGTCAAGTAAAAACCATCATATTTTTTGGTTTCCTTTCTTGAAAAAACAATAGAATATCCTTCTTCATTTAGAAATCTTTTAGCAGTAGGATCAACCTCTGAATAAGCCAATTGGTCAGCCAATTTCAAGAAGGTCTTGCCGTCCCTTTTTACAACATTAGTCATTGCCATTCCGCCTCGAACTCCTGGCGTTTATCATGCTGATGCATAGCCACTATCAGAGAAAAACCAACTTCATCGAGGGCATTTCCAACATATTTAGTCATGCACCCAGGGCAGAGCATACCCTTTTCAGCGAACATAACTTTCACAATCATGCGTGTTGCCGCTTGAACTTGCTCAGGGCCAAATTCTTCAAGAACAGAACTGTCTAAATTGATTACTAACTCTCCTGTATTAAGCGGTAAATTACAACCATGGGCTTGACAGATAAAATTACCAGAACCATTTACGTTTGGATTCCTCAAAGGCTTATCGGCCATTTTGCAGAGAATACAAACTCCTTCTTCTTGACTTTGTATTCCAATCTTATCACATTGATTACATTTGATTGCATCCACTTAAATCACCGCCTTGCCAAACCATAAATGGAATTAGGAGCTTGAATATGTTTATTCATCTTAGCCTGGATTTTTCTTTTAGTCTTGGGCATCATTTCTGAAGAACATGCTTCGCATACCTTGGTGATTATAGAACTGCCTTCAAACAAAGGGTTTTTGAAACTTTTTTGGCAAATCCTACATTTAATTCTTGAAGGTGCATTACTGAATAATGTACGATAAAGGTGGCCTCTACGATGAAAATAGTCTTGATCCATTCAATCAACCTCTGCATCTTCACATTCATCAAGTTCAAACATACACAAACCGTTTTTTGGCACATAATGCAAATATTCTATTCCTTCTGGTATTCTTTGGCCGCCACAAGAATGACAAGTCTTTACCAGTTGCTTTTCATTAAATACAATCTTTGCTTCCAACGAATCAAGTATATCATCATACATCAACGTGGACCTTCCAGCAAACCTGTCCATTTCTTTAATCAAAATACTTCTCAATTGAAGCCTCGCTGCGTCTCTTAATTTGAATCCACACCAGGCGCACATTTCAGGTTGCTCGATTATATCACCAGCCCCACAGCCAGGGCAAACCGCAAAGAATTTTCTCGAAGAATCCCAATTGCTGATGTCAAGCCACTTTTCGCAAGTTACGTCTGTACCGTAATCATTCATTCCCAACCACTCCATTTCTTAATCCAGCGAGCACCAGAACCATCGACCAATACAATCACATCATAGTCATCATGGTCAAGTTTGTACAATATTGCCTGAGAATCGGAATCATTGACCGTAATATTCAGCATTTCTTTTACATCAACCCATGATTTGTTTGGACATAACTCGATGGGCAACCGTATTCGATTGTAAACATGGGTGGCAGCATATACCCCTTCGCCCAGGCTTACAACACCATTTCCATTTGTAATTCCGTCTTCTATCAATTCAATCCCTCATTTTGTTATTTGGAGTTTTAAGCTCTCCAGACTTCAATTTTTTCATTGCATCTTTCATCGTCATACCTCGAACAGTTTTCCGATTGATCCTTTTTTCATCCTTTGCAGATTGAATAGTATGGCGTAAAACCATATCTGGATTTTCTCTCCAATTATCTCTTCTCTTCTGCATGTCCCTTGAAATTCGATTGAGGTCTTTTGGAGAATATGTTCTCTTAGCATTTTTCTCCCGTTGCTTTCGACGTTGTTTTTCGTCTATCCAATACAGAGCAGTTGAGCCCGATACTCCATGCGCTGCACCAATCTTGGCGTAACTTATTCCAGACAATCGCATTAGCCTCATGCTGTCAATAGTTTGTTGGTCAACTTTGTATCTCTTATCCATCCAAATCACCTTTTCCTAATTCGATCCAATCACAGGATGGGCATTTTACAACAAGCGGTGAGTACTCCAAGGCAGAGCCACAATTCAAGCAAACGTAAACATTCATTCTTTCAACTTCCTCTCTCTTTGCTCTAAGAGACGCGTCAACTGTCCTTCAACATTGCTAACGCCCTTTTGAAATCTCTTGTAAGCCACAGGATCAAAAGGCTCTCCAGATTCTTTTACGGATGCGTGCATTCTGGCAGATAAATCACTTAAATCTTTGAGGTTCGCTCTTTCTCCGTGTATCAAGTAGTGTAATATTTGATATTCAACCTCATTTACAGAAGATGGGCGACCTGGCTTCATTGTAATTCATCCTCGCTTGGTTTTTGAGGGCTAACATTGTAACCTGATTTTTCTTCTTCATTGTCCAGCCAAAATATTCGTTTGAATCCCATGGGCTGAATTACCCACCAAATCATATTTGTTTTGTCCTGGAAAATATCTCCAACCATACTCGACCTGCAAGCATTCTCTTCAGTATGTTTGTCCATCGTCCAGTTATCGTGCTGGCCTTCAAATTCCTTTAACCATACCTCATCAACATTATTTGTCAATCTCCACAACATTTGATGATTTAACGTAGTTCGAGAATTGAAATCAAAAGTCGCAACTTTGTTATAATTACAATAAAACTCAATGGCGCTCATCAAGAGAGCTTCAACATCGGTCTTTGCTGAGTTATCGATTCTCCTTTTCACGGAATCATCGATTGTATCCGATTGATGAAAAACAGTCCACTTCGAACCATCGGAAAGCGCACTCATGGGAGAACCCTCCATAATTCACGGATTGCCTTGCCAAGTAGTTGATCGTTAGGCTGATTTTCAATAAATTGTTGTATGTCTAACAACAATGCGAGATTTGCAGACATTTGGTTTCGAAGTCCCGTCTGTCGATGTGTAAGTTTCAGTTCTTTAACCTCTGATAATTCAAATACACCGTGTCTTAACTCAGTATCATGCCAGTTAGCAAACCCAATGGCAAATGAATCATCGGGATTATTTCCATCGTTATCTTCTTGTAATTCACCAAATCTATCATGCCAATACTTCATGGCTAACTCTTTGGTTTCAAATCCAATTACTTCGGGGATCAATCCAACCGAGTCAATAATGTAATGCATTTCATTCATATGAATTCAACCCTCCTTGATATTCTCTTTCGCAATGAACACACCAACCGGTCCCATCGGCCTGTGTTGCCTGTCTTCCGCACTCGTCGCACACAAATGGCTCGTAATCTTCCACTGGGTCACCACCGTACCGATTGTCTGCCAATTTTGTACATTTCATAGTAAATAGAAATCTCTTCTTCAGTAATACCGTCAGCCCAATAGTCGGTTAAGAACTGCTCAAACTGTTCTAAGGTCATTTTACGCATAATAACACCTCAATCAAAAAGCAAATCCATGTGGCAGATAATTGCACTTCCAACGATCACATCTTGCAATCCACAGATTTGAGCAATCATGGTCGCAGTTGGGTTGATGTGGACAGTATTTTTCATTTTGCCCTCTTCATCGACCACCAAATAAGCATCCTTCATTATAGGATTGTCTGGCAACCTGACAATTTCAATCATTTTACAATCTAAAAAAGTTCGCATCTCTTCGTATGTGTATTTCTCCATTTTAGGGCCATCAATAATGGCATTATCAGGCATCTTCATTTCGATTGTTCTCAGGCCTTCTTTTGGGATTGGATTACTGCCACTCATTACCATTCCACCTTCCATTCCACCTGGGGCATTTGTTTTTTGGTTTCCCAGTTTACAACGACCCATTCTAACGTATTCATCTTTGCCTTTTCCAAAGCAGCCCTTTCTCTTAGCCTTTGCATAGTTTGCATATTTATTGGGTATAGCCAACAGAACATAAAGCCTTTGGAATACTTTTTGATTCTTTAAGAGGGAGGCCACCTAAAAATAATTTTATTTTTTGCGACAGTAGCTTGGCGAATAATTTGATAAGTAAGACCCTCTTGGGCAGACACATGGAACTATGTTTACATACCGGAGGCGCAGCAGTTGGATTTGAAGAATTAGCGAGGTTCGTGCCTCCGCCAAAAACACAAACTTACACACCGATGGCGCATCAAGAATTGATTACTATGGTAAAAGAAACTGCAGTTGAACTTCTCCCTGATGATTACTCTCTTACAACCGAAGCATACGGTGTAAGCCCTAAATCTGGAGGCAACATTGGCGATAGATTGTTTGGTGTATTGACATATGCAAATGAAGAAGTGCCAGACATGGGACTATCCCTTGGCCTTAGAAACTCTTACGATCAAAGTTTGTCAGTCGGCCTTTGTAGCGGGGCAAAGGTATTTGTTTGCGACAACCTTGCATTTGTTGGCGATGTAAAGGTTGCCAGAAAGCATACAGGCGACCTTCATGCACAGATGCAGAGCCTCATCACATATTCGATTCAATCTTCACCAACGCACTTTAATCGAATCCAAAAGGACAGAGCGATTATGGAGGAAATTTCAGTCTCCGACGACGAAGCCTGGCAAGTATTCGGACTTGCTTACGGCAGGGACATTATCAAGCCACGACAACTTCTTCGAGGCGTTAATGCATGGAAAAGACCACCCCAAGAAGAGTTTAACGGCAGGGATATGTGGTCACTTTACAATGCATTTACCGAAGCTCTCAAAACATCATCTGCTTCTGAAGTCATGGATTCTCACATTAAGACACATGAATTGATGATGACCGAGGCAATCAAAATATGCGAGTAGTGATACAAATGTGGATTTCGTATGGCTACGATGGCGCTATTGCTGGCACGTTCCTTGTAATGCACATGGACAGACCAATACCAGAAAAAATCGGTGTAGAGTCAATTACCGAGCATTTCAAAGACGGTTCATACTCAGGAACATTACCTGATGGCGTCGTAACGGTAAAGAAATTCAAACAATTCCTTCATGGCTTTGAAGAGGATGCCGATGATCCATCTAAACTTGCTTGGCAACGAATGATACAAGAACATCTCAATGAAACCAAACCAATTACAATCGACAAGGTTATGGTTGAAAATCAGGTCAACAGAAGCAACAAACAAACTTGTTCTTGGTGTGGAGGCGCTGTTTTTATTCCTGGAGAGGATGAGTATATCATGCACGTCCCAGGGTGTCCAAAGGACGACAAAACCTGCGTCGGATACAAAGACCATAATTGCCAAAACATATCGATGCCACACCCTTCTGGACTATGCATGGATTGCTACCAAGAATACAAGCAAGACCTGCGAGACGGTAAGGGTAGCAACGGAGTTGTTTGAATTGGCATCTCGCTTCAAAAAACAAATCGATGGGACTTTAATTGCTCCACCTTGCACAAGTTGTTTTTCAAATAATCATCCTGCCCCAATCCTAATCCAGACTCGCTCGATCAACAACGCAAGGAAAATTGAGGAATACCAGTTTTGCTCTCCACGGTGCCTCCAGGATTGGATAGTGATTTGGCCCAATTCTGAATGGTTGGATTTGCTAAATTCATTTTCTGAAAATACTGTTTCCAATTGAACTTTTGTTGATTAAATGCTTCATTCCAATTTTCATTCTTCAATTGGAATAAACCCCTCAATCAACAAATTCCCAATTGGAAAATCAATTTTATTTCGATTTTGATTTGCAAAAATCGAATTTAACTTTCATCAACATTGAATGTTTTCCATAAGTAAAAATGTTCTTCGCACATTCGAGCATATCTCAAATTTTCATCATTTTTGTAAACAGCACATTTACAAAAATTCACTTGGCAAATTTCATTTTCTTCTTGGACCAACATACAATGAAAACCCTCCTGATTTTGGAATTATTCTTATCTTTCTTTGTGTATTATTTCGAATTACGGAACTTAAATTACGTGCGTATTTTTTGTCTTTCAATATTCCCAACTCAGTAAAACGCTCTCCGTTAATCCGTCTCAACGAACGTGCGTATAACTTAGGATCTAAGTCTGGCCTCGCCCTCAAAAAAGATGCTTCTTTTGGCAATCCTGTCGAGGTTCGACCAGTCCAAGCATACTCAATTACGCTGCCCTTTGGCGGTGGATTCTCTCTGTTTTTGTCATCCAAACCAGCACCAAGTTTCCATTTTCGTTTGACGCCCTTGTATGTGCCCTGCATCAATAGCGAGCCAACTTTATTTTCATTACGACCCAATCCTTCTTCATAACCTACAACAAGAGCTTCTTCAGTAAATCTTGGTTTAACCTTCAAAATTGAATTAGAACGCCTTGTACCAGATTCATTTGTAGGTTCGAATGCAGAGTCCTTTCTTCGAAGCATGAAACCCTCAGACTCTAAATCAGTCATTTCAATCAAAACATCATCAATCATCTTATTGAATTTATTTTCAATAATTCCTTGTTCTATCAATTCTGCCCTGGAGATCTTCGTATCTTCATCGGACAAGGTTAGCGTTTCCCCATCCCAATACCAGTCTTCAGAGTCTCGAACCCCTAATTTCTTAGCGTATCTCTGGATTGCATCTAAATCCTTTTGAGTCGTATGCATGTTCACTTCTGTTACATCAATTTGGGGAACTAATGCTATTTTGCTACGAATTTGTTGAATTTCAGGAGTCCAAACCATTCCGTCATATGTGTCATCAACAGGCTCGCCTATGATTCCCACCATTACGTCTTTAGCCACGGATGATTTCCAATTCTTTTCGTCAATTGCAAACTCCCCTTGGTCATTTGTCATATATTTCTTTTCGAATTGTCGTCGCCAATCTTCAAAACCATCTGATTTTTTTTCTGTATTCATCGATGGAGAATCGAAAACCATGAATGTGAATTTGTCCCAAGCCTCTTCTTGCGCTTCTTTCGAATCCCAATTCTGACGCCTAAGCACTTGAGAAACTTCTTTGTATTTTTCGCGCCCCATCCAAAGCTCTCCGTCAAGAATAACGCCCTTCGGCATACTGGATTTGAATGACTCTGGCGCGAAAAACACATTTCCATTCTTGCTTCGGAATTCCTTTCCATCCCAAATCGCCCTAAATCCATCAAGTTTCTCTGAAATCACATATTCATCGGGATTTACCCTCCCTTGATCCACTTGCTTTCTCTTTGTTTTGTCAAATCGCTTTGCCTTCATAATTTTGAGGTCTGACCGATTCTCAGTTTGCCTTGATTTAGAAGCAGCCCTTTTACTCTCAAAAATCAAATCTGTTTCAGCGATTCTTTCAGCCGAGGTGTATCTTTTCTTTGCTTCTGCCATCACTGCATCATACGCTTCTTTGTCATCCTTGTAGTCGTTTCTAAGCGCATAAATGCCATCGAATTTCTTGTTGTTCATGCTCTTAAAATTGCGTAGCCTGCCACTTGGCGACCTTGCCCAATTTGTTTTCTTGTCTTTGTCCATTTTCACATCTCCTTTTTTGCGTAATAATTTTTTTTGTAATTTGTCATTCCAGCCTTTCCCGCTTGGATTGAAAGTCTTTCTTTTCATTATCTCTGCTTTTAGTTTAGCATGAGCAATATCGTCGGAATCTCCAGATTGAATCAACTTCTCAGACTCCTGATAGATATAACGCAATGCATCATCAGAATACCTGCTGAAATCACGGCTATTGCCCATGAATCTAAGTGGATTGCCACTTACATTCTCAAAGATTTGTTTGGGTTTTTTTCTCTCAAGAGCTTGAGAGATTTCCCTTTTTCTTTGCCAATCGTCGAGTTGGTCTGCGTAGTCTTTCTGCTTGGCCCTCTTTTCGTCTAAGACTCTGTTCACTTCATCGAGATTATCAATCAACATGGTCATGGCTTCTGCTGCTTCTGGTGATACCTCTCGAGCACCTTTTATTGTCGCCCTCTTCGCCATCTTTGGGAATGCAACTGAATAGCCTCGGTTGTGAGGGAAAATTATGCCAGGTTTGTAGCCAGTTCGATAAGTCTTATTCCCCTTCTTGTCCAATTTAGGGTAAGACCATTCATCGGGAGCATATTTGAATCCTAAAGCCTCTTGAAAGCCTCGTAAAAATCGTACTCCTTCTCTATAAACCGACAAACCATCAGTATCGTTTTTTGTCCTCTTGATTCTGCGACTAAGACTTTTAGAATACTTGTTGATTTCATCATATTCATTTGTTATTGCGCTGTAATTTACCAATCGAGCAAAAATTTTAGCATTGAATTCTTCAGTCAAGAAATGGTTTGGATCATATCCTCTTTTTTCATTTATGGCCTTAATTAGAGCAGACTTCTTTGGAATTAACCTACCTTTAGGTAATTCTAAATTGCTCATTTTGACATTCTCTTCTCTGGCAACTTCGTAAACCTCTCTTGGAGTCAAAGAGTTGAGTATAGAGAAATTATCCAATTAAATCATCTCCTTCTTTTCTTAATTCCCATTTTGTTTACATTACGCCAAGTAGTTGAGAATTTTCTCTTCGAAAGAGCCGTTTTAGTTCCGGCATCACCAAAGCGTTTCGCGTTTTTCAACGATTTACGGTTTACTATATCCGTGTTAGCCGATTGCGAATAAACCGAAAAGTAAGTTCGCCCTTTTGCTTGATAAGGAACAACTCTAACTCGGCCAGCGCCTCCCTTTCTAAGCAGGTTTGCTACCTTATTTGCGTTTCTTTTTGATTTTACATCTGCGTAGAGATAACCTCGCCAATTATCGAATTTTCTTACACCTGACCCCGAAGATGGTTCAAAAGTCCAATTCCTTTTCCTCATGTGATTTTTCGTTGCAGTTATGCTACGAGCAAAGGGAGTTCTCTGGCTATCGTAATTATCTCTAAACTGTTGCCTGGTGATCAGTGTAGCAAACTCCATTTGCTCATTTTCGGTGTTTATCACCTTATCCTTTTTTTGCTGAGACCAGATTCGCAAGGCTACATTGACATTTTCACGCTTAACATTTCGCAGACTTCCAATCTTACCTAAGACCTCCAACCTTTCGATTGGATCATCGACGTTAAGTGGCCCTCTGCCCTTCAAATATTTCACAATTTTTTCATTACTCAAGTTTGAACCCTCCGCATATAGAACTTAGCAGGTATCCCCTTTCGGGACAAATTGACGTAGCCCTTTGCAACCTTAATCGTTCTTGTAGGGATGCCTTGGGCTCTTTGGAAATCGGCAATCAGCCTTGCCGCTTGTTGACGTTTGAATACAACAGGCATTTTCCTTGAAATATATGTCGTATCGCCTATATTCCTACGATACTGTATTTTTCCTTCGTTCGCCCAAAGTCTATCCAGACCAATTCCAATCTTGAAGGAATCCCTTGAAATCAAACTATCCCTCAAATCAGAACGATATTGAGGGCTTCTTTTCCAAATATTCCATCCTTTCAAATCAGCAGTTTTCATCCAATTATCCAAATCAAGCTCGTTAAACACTGATTTATCACCAACAGTTTGAATCTTTACTTCTCCACTGGGGTACATTCGGTCTTTACCCTCATACCAATGGCTTCTTTGAGCCACGATATTAGAAGGCAGGTAATCAATTGGCTTAATCGATGTAAAACCAGTCAATGAAAACAATTCACGATGATTTGCACTTGTAGTTGAACCGGATTCATGGGTATATCCCGAATTTTTGTCGTGGGCGCTGACTACTGATGAGCCTGGTATTCGCGCATCGAATCGTGTCTTATACACTAAATCAAGCATCTTTGGCGATATTTCCTCGTAAGCGTGCAGCCCCCATGAAGCGAGTTCTGGATCATCTGGATTGTCTATGAATTGTGGTGGGTCCGAGAGGCCAGGTGTGTGTGCAGAATAAGCGTAAACTCTGTTATCATCAGTCATTTGTGCGTTTACAAAATTCTCCTTAAAATTCTTTTTTGCGATTGCCGACTTTTTGTTTCTAACTCCAACATCGCTAAGGCCCGAAGTATCTCCTAACATTTCATCATCAACTGAGTCTGTTTTCAAGACTTTATTTACACGACTCAATGCACCAAGAGGCACGCCCAAAGCCGAAGGATGAACTACGTCCCCCATCGCACTCCCAAATTCAAGAACAGTATTCGTAGGAACATCACCGTCATAGATTATCGAAATACCATTGTCGAATAATGACTTTAGATCTAAACCGTCTTCTGCCAATGTTTCAACCAAACCATCGAAATCTGCACCCCTGCCGTTTCCATCGCCCCAAAACCAACGGGTTTCTCCATCTTGATTCTTATTTCGAAGTATTGTAGGGGTTGTATTTCGCTTTGCTTTGTCAGAAAAGAAATCAGGGTGCGTAAAATATTCTGAAGTTCTAAACATAGGATTGATGTGGTATGCAGCATCATTGGTTTCCTTCCCGTCATACTGCATCCTTTTGATTACAGAAGCTTCAGTGGGGCGCGATTGATTTTGTTTGCCATTTACCTCCGCAAATTGGTAAATGCCCTCTGATGTGGGTGCAAAGTCAGAAAACCCAGGTATTGATTCATAGAACTTCTGCTTTGATTCGCTATCATCGCCATTTTTGATAACGTCTGTATCATCAACAATCAAATCAGAACCAAGAACATAATTTTTCCCGCCAAAAGATACTGGAGTTCCATAATAGCCCCAATCCCCATATGAGGTTTGCTTTGGCTTGATTTTTCCCTTGAACTCTTCTTTTGGTATTACTTGAACCATGTTCTTTTGAAATGTTCCTCTTCCTCCGCCACTACTGCCTCCAACATTCACCCATAGGCCATCTAAACCTGGCAATCGAACAGGTTTACGTATCCTACCTCCACTTATTTTGTCTGCTGAATAGGCAAATTCAGTAAAATCATCGGGTATTATGTGTGTATAGTCCATACTTTTGACATGACTACGCATTTTAGAGTCCATACTATCGTAGAATTCATTTGAATTTTCATAAATTTGCCATGAATATTTGCCTTTCTTGTCCTTTTTTACTGAAAGCCAAAATTTATCGTCATCGATTTCTTTTTCCAGAATCTTTACAGGAGGAATTATCCTTTTCCCGCCGGCAGTTTTCATGGCTTTCTTTGGATCGATGCGAGAAGAATTGCTTTCGATGCCCATAGCAAAAAGCAATTGATGTGCAATTGCTTCTGATGGATAAGTCCCTCCGTCAAGCAATTTATCGCCCCTATCGTAAATTATTTGAAATCCCTTTGTTGGTCGAGGGTCGGTCATTGTCCTTGATGATTGTTGAGTCATCAAAGGGAACGACGAGGGAGATTTGTCATATGAGCCTGGAGGATAATACAATTTATCCATTCCTTTCAGCGGAAGTGGATTTCCCAACGGATCAACAGGCCGGCCAGGAGCAGGTGAGTTCAAACCATGTTCATTTTCGCCGTATTTAGCCAAAAATTCACCTCTTTTTTCTCCAATAACTGTTCATTTTCTTGGGGAATTTTGATTTGTTTATGGTTTCGTCCATCACTGTACGACTTGCGCCACCATAACCTGCTTTCACTTTGGTTTTGTACATTGGAACGCCCTTGGACTCCAAGTATTCTCTATTTTCTTCACTATATTTAGGATGATAACTCGGCCAATGTTGTCTCCTGGCGGCTAAATTTACAAAACCACCAGAAACTTCGACGGTTCGAATCAAATAACCACCTTTCCTCGCTTGTTTAGCAGCCTTGCGAGCAATTTTTTTGTCTTTCCAAATAACCAAACCCTCGCCTGCCTTTCTCGACACGTAGCGAACGCTCATTTTCTTTCCAGTGCCAGAATCAATTTTGTAATTCCGAGCAAATTGAAATGTTGAAGTTGAATTAAATTTTGTAGGATTCTTACGGGTCTTTTCGATGAATGAATGTTGATTAGAAATAAGCAATTCAGGCAACTGCCTTGCCCCTTTACCAAAAACATCATTTCGATACAAAAGGTTACTCCATTTGAACGTCGGACCAACACTCTTTCCAGCCTTGGTTCTATCCCTATACGCTGGATTCGAAAATACCTGCTCGTCTAATTCGGATCTTGTTGGCTCTCTAAAATAGGATTTCTCCGTAAGCAAATTGCCTTTATTGGTTGGATTTTCGATTTCAAGCACTTTACCGTCAGGTAATAGAAAGCCTTCAATTCTTGAATCTGCCTCAAGCATGGAAACATCGGTTACAGGGACAACCTGCCAATTTTCACTAAACTCAGGAAATTCTTTTCCTTTCCAATCTCCTGTTGCTAAAGCAGGGTCCAAACCATTAACTTCAATTAAACCCTCAATATTACCTTCTGAATATACGATACCGCCATTTTTTGTGAATCGCCAGCCTTCAAGCTCTGAATCAACAACATACGTCTTTGACGAAGAATAGTTTTCAGTTATGTCTTCAAATCTCCCGCTTAACCTCCGAGCGCGTTTTTTTGCTCTCGGAGATAAATCCTTGAATTTAGAGAACTCGGGCCTTACTCTATCTGGTCGAGTCAAACGCGATTGAAATTCAGCCCTGTCCGTTGCAATTAACTGCAATTCCTTTACATTTTCAGGTTTATTGGGTAAGGAATAATCATCAAAAGTTAATTTATTCCACCGAGTTTCAAATCCAGATATTTTATCCAAATCTTGATTTTTCTCCCACTTCAGTATCCTATCCAAAAGCCATTTTTTATTCTTCGAAGTATTTTGCAAAATTGGCTTATTAGCCATCGGGCCTTTATTCCCGTAGGTTATATTGTTAGCAAGTACAAAATCTAAAAGTTGCTTTCGACTCATTTTTTCAAATGGAGCAGATTTTTTATCACCTTTGTATAGTTTGGAAATATTCTTGGTCACGCCTGCAAAATCTTTCCATTCAACATTGCTAACTTCATATCTCGCACTTGTCTTTCTAAAATCCGACATTTCATCTTGAATATTCTTCAATTCCCTTTCTGCTTCGTTTTTACTTGAGAATAGAGGGATCAAACCATCTGTCGAAGGGCCAGGTCCGATTGTAGCTCCGCCAGAACCAACACCCCAGCCAGTCGTAGTTTTGAATTGAGATTTAGACGAGGGAGCATCGTTCCGACCAACCATCCATAATGAGTTTGGGGGTTTGACTTGAGCGCCAATATTTCCACTTAACCACTCGGATAATTGAGATTTAATGCTTGCAGAACTGCCACCCATGAAATTTGCATTATAGCACCACTTTTCAAAATACCCACTTGATAAGAGCAATAATCACAGTTATTGGTATGTAAGGCGAACGTGACTCAGACTCAATAGGATTTTACAGAAGACAGACAAGACGACATAGATTGCCAAATAATCATAGAAAGTCCAACCGATCATATCAAGAATAGAACCGTCAAAATGAGAAGTATCCGATATTGTCATACCAGCACTAAACCACAGTATAGGATATGCCAGAATTAGAATGAAATTAAACTGCTCAAAAAATGTCAAAGAGCCTAACACTCCCCTTCTAATTGCTTGGAAATAAAACCATCCAAAAAGAACTGCCAAGGGAGTAATCAGCCCCGCCCTTTGTTCAAAACTGTAATCAAATCCTTCAATGGTAATAGCGCCAATAATCGTTATGACACTCCAAAAAGCGAGTCCAAGCATTTCTCGATTGGCCTTTTCCTCTGTAATCCTAAGCGATAATGCAAAATAAATCAAGGGAACTGTCAATAACCAATCGTAATAAGTCGATGATTGGGTGATAGCAACCAAACCTGACACGCCCATAATAGCCGTACCAAGGATAAGCCATCGAGAGTCGCCTACGCCTCTCCATCGGTTTCTTAATGTCGATAGTTCAATCAAACAACCTATCGCAAAAAGAATACTGAAGCAGCCATAAATAAAGAGGATTGAATCATATGCTTCGGCTTCCATGGCAGTACCATCCAAAAAACACTTTTGAAGATATACGACTATTCGGTTGATTTGACACACATTACATACGTTCTAAATCGAGTTCTAAACTTGAAAGTATCTCGAACAATAACGGGGCTTCTCACATCAACTCCGCAAATCGAACAACGATCAATTGCTTTAGTATCAATAACCCATCCTTTCGGATAATCTCTAAATGAATGAATGATTTTGTCTTGCTGAATAGTGAAATGAATGGTCATAGCAACATTCCTCCGACATAAAAACCTGCCAAACCAAAAAGAATATCGAAAAACAAATTTCCCCAAGAATCGCCCTGGTATTGTTTTTGACTTTCAATCATTTCAATTTTAACAGGCAACCAATCGGGGAAAGTCCTCCAAAAATTAACACCATACCTACTGTTCTCCCAAAACTCGAATAATACCAATATTGCCAATGCGACTAAGAATTCAGCGCCAAGGAAAGCAAGAATGAAGCCACTTGTAAAATGAACTAAAGACCACCAATCAAAAATCATCTGGTCTGTATATCCTGGCCCTCTCCGACCAAAAACCAATCTATCTCTCCAACTCATTGACTTCTCACAACCTCGGGAGGATTAAATCCATTCTTAAACAAAACTTGGAATAAGTGTATAGTATAGATCGCACTACCAATCAAGCAAAAGAAATATTCTTCAATTTGAAAACCTCTTACTACAATGAACGCCGAACCTGTAAACGCTAAAACGTCTGTAATTGGATTTGCAAGATAACTGCGGTTATTCTCAATCATCCCCTGTTCGCCAATCACTGCGTAAATCGCCCCTACAATCACGCCAAAGAAAATGTACGATGCACCAGACCCTAAATCATTCAAATCCTGGTAATCACTTTCAGAAATTACCATCAATCCAAATGTAATTATTCCAACAGGTAAAAGTATTATTGCAGTCATTAAGCCATTTCCAAGTCTATTCATTATTCTCATCCTCCGATTCTAATTTATCGTGCACGCCATTATCATTTTTATCATAGTTGTCGGGATTGAATCCCGAAAAACCAAGCATCAAGTCGTATTTCCTCAAGTTAGTAAATTTGGTATCTTGGCCTCCTAACAAACGAAGGCGGTCACCCATACCCATGAAATTCTTTTCGTGAATGTAAGGAACTACTCTGTCGGGAATGCCCTTTCTTTTTCTCCATTCATCGAATAACGAAAGTTGCTCTTTATTCTGGAGTTTCAATGCATCAATTTTAGCAATCTTGTTCCATTGGCGCTTATCCTTGTATCGCTGTTGTGCCAATTTCTCTGCGTAAATAACCCATGAAACATCATCAGGCAATGTATTATTCGAATTTGACTCTATGAAGTCTTGGTAATATTCATATTCTTGTTCCCACACTTCATCTGCAAGTGCCTTAGAAGCCTTATATTCGGCATCAGAGTCTTTTGACCTCCTAACACGCCCAATAGTTGTGGCTTGATCCATTAGAATCGCCTCTTTTACTGATGCCCCTGACTTGATATTCACTTTGCTCATATCCCATCCTGCTTCATTTGGCGATATAGGAAATGAAAATTTGCTATCGAGCATAGAAGAGCTTGAATCCTCATTGATTCTGTATAATTGTACCCCATTGCCAACCTTCTGCCCAATCATGTATTCTCCTGCAACCCCCATAGAGACGTTGACTTCAGAGTAAGGCAAACGTAACAATCTAAACTCACCAGGCATCTTGCCCGTAAATTTACTTCTCCACTCATTCCAAGTCATGTCATATCTGCGAGTCGAATTATCTTTATCAGCAATCTCTTGAACTGTTGACATGCCAATTAAGTCAGTTAAGTCAGACAATCTTGAACTCATGGCATCATTTACCCATGATTCCAAATCGGGGTTGTTTTTGCCGTGAATTTGTTGTAACCTTCTTCGAACTCTTTTTTCGAGCATTCTTTGATTTTTGATTGGTAATTGGTTCACATACATATTTGACAATCTTCTATTGAAAACCCCAGCGCCAATTGCAGGAACTTTTACTTCACCAAATGAGTCCGAATCAAAATATGTGGTCGTCAAAGCCTGGCCTCCATCCTCTTGCCAATTCCTTGTTGCATTATTGATAACTTCAGCAGGCAGTGCATCAGCCAAACGGATCAATAAGGACATTGCAGGTAATGACATACGAGGTTCTTCAGGTATTTCGGGTATTTCTGGCTCTTGGTAATCCTGCACCCCGTCTTCAGTTATTTCCCATTTGACGGACTTGCGAGGCATAACATCGGGGTCTCGGTGGCTGCCAATGTTGCTTCTCTGCTGACGGCCATTTTGATACCACTGCAACCATTCATTAGCCAGCGTGGGGACGGCTCTGCCTACTTCATCAGTAATTGTTTGTATGTCGGCATCAGTATAGCCTTCAGACATTAGATGCTGGCGTATTTTTCTGTTCTCTGGAGCTTGAGGATTCTTAACGTATTCTAACCATTCATACGCAAGGTAAAGAGGATTGACACTATTCGACACACTAACTGGATACAACCAATTCATATACGGTCCTTCAGGATCGTTTAATTTTGGAACTTCTCCATATGGAACATCTCCATCTACTACGAGCGAATATACAGGCTCATTGACTGATAGCATTTTGTTACGCTGTGCGGAAAACCACTCATTATTTTTAGGCCTCAATTCATGCCTATTCTTTAGTTCAACTAAACTTAACTCAGGGGGCTTTGTCAATCGATTGTAAGGTCTTTTCTGTGCGCTGATGTACAAACGCTTACCTCCAGCAGTGTTTATGACTCTGACGTTCCTGCCCAGCGAGCGAACTTTGTTTGCTAAAATTTGAGCATTGACCGCTTTGATTGGTTTGGTGCCAATGAATTGATTTCCACCAAAGTTTCGATAATATGTTTTACCTCTTTTTCTGACACAATTGGCACAATTGCAAGGCGAACCGCCTTTCATTCCATTTTTGCAACCACATGAACCCATTATCTCGCCATCCTTTTACCTAAATATATTCTATATCCGTTCGAAGAAGGAATTACTCTTGCGTTTAGGTCGTTGTTGTTTCGAACCCATCCAGCGATGGCTCGGGCTTTGTCTTTGGTAAACGTGGATTGTGTGCCAACGAATTTTGAACCATTTAGGTTTCGCCGGTACGCCCTACGGCTTAGTTTGTAATCTTGCCATTCTCCCTCGGAATTCACAGATCCACCAGAAATTATTTTCTTAATCACCATCGGTTCGGGAGAGGCAATCCTTTGGCCCGTTGACCGGAGAACGGGAAATACATCGCCCTTGCTATTCTGCATCCACTTTACATCTCCCTCGAAAAATGAGTTAATTTGGTATCTTTCATAAGATTCCTTACGGGCTCTTGCATCTTCCAAAGAAGACCCAGGCTCCATCTCTATCTCGACACGCTGAGGTTTCCTTTTTCTGACAATCGCCCATCTCTCGTCTCCTTCAGACCTCTTCGGATATTTGCGCGGTTTGCATCCGTAGCGCATCCCGTCTCTTTTGCAACTACCAACAAACTCTCCACACGACAAACAAATTTCTTTTTCGGCAGAGTCAAACCATGATGTTTGCAAATCTAAAGCCCTCATCGCTTCACTTTGTCCTCTTTCCCTGAATAACCGATTTGACTCATCAACGTTTTTCCAAGCTTGATTGTCTTTGTCTAAAATCCCTTCTAACAGACTTGTATTGATAATATCTCGATAACCTACGCTCAAATCAACATATTCGCCATCAGCATCGTAATCATCTTCCAATTCGCTTTCTTCGGGGAAATCATCATCGATTTCAATGTCATTTGAATCCCAATCATCTGTGATAAATGGCTTCAACTTGCCAGTCCTCAAATTTTTAGCCACGATGAACCTTGAATCAACCAACCTCGAAGGAACTGGCAAGTTCCCTCTAAACCTCCTTAGCCTGTATTGCTGAAGCAGTTTTTGCTCATCATCATATACACCCCAAGCGTCAATGAATGTGCCATCAACGGTTGCAGCATAAACGTGATATGCCCCTGATTCATCTGAATCATCAAGCACTTTTAGATCTGCGGAGGCAGGATTCGACTGAACAAATTCAACTGCGAATTGATGTTCTCGCTCTAATGTGCGGTAAGTATCAAGGGGGAGGGTCAACATTTCAAGTGACAATTTTTCGTTATTCTGCATCAACCTGCGCCTTAGTTCGCCCCTGGTGCCAAAATTATAACCATCCAATTCAACCACCCTTTCTCATTGGGCCAATATATACTCGGTATCCATCTTTGGCGGGTATAGTTCGTGCCGTAAGACCTCTTTGCCTTGCTCTATGTGCAATAAGTCGGGCATTATTCTTCGGAAGGGTCTTATTTGCACCGATAAATGATTTTTGTTTGATGTTTCTCTTGTAAAGTTGAGGGATTCTCTTGAAAAATGTCTTTGTACCCATTGTTGGACCTTTAGCACCAAACGCATTAAGGCTCAATGAAGCCCCGCCACCACCGACAGTTGCATCTCGGACATTTGCAGTTGCTAATTTTGCAGCACCACCTAAATCGCCCGATTGTGTCTTCTTTGCCCACGTCGGAGTCATTCCAGTGACGAATATAGGGCTGAATGAAGGGCCATACCTGGACGGTATGACTCCCAATTCGACCATACTGGCTCTCGAGAAAGACTGAGAAGTGAAACCGTTAGGCAAACCTATCGCCTGTGCGTGCTCAGGAGTATATTGCAAAACAAGCTTTGAACCAGACGGGGAATATTCGTATGATGAAGAAACGATACTGGATGGCGAAATAGTCCCTCCAAGACCTGACTGTACATATTGTGTAACCCACTTTTTATCATAAGAATACCTTGTATTAGTGACCGCGGAATCAGATACTTCTTTTGCTAAATTATCATTCATCTGTTGAACAAAGGCTCTTTCCTTCTCTAATTTTTCCTTTTCTGCCGCTTCCAACGCCTTCTTTCGTTTTTCCCGTTCTTCTTTTTGACGTGTCTCTAATTTTTGTTGCCTGAGAATCCGTTGATCGGTTGTATTTGTTGCTGATAATGATTTGATATATTCATCAGCAGTCATAACCCCCGCATCTTGCATATCTCTTTGAGCCTTCAAAGCATCAACCTTCGCCATAGCATTTTTTACTTCGATTGAAACATCATCAGCCTTGGCTTTGGCTTTTGGATCATAAGGGATACGGTTGACATATCCTTCGATAGTGTTGTTTAATGCAGGTATGAACGCATCAGACCTTGCTGGTTGAACATATATCGTTCTGCCGATTTGGTCTTGAAACACCAAAGCGCCAGGAGAGCCAGGCACCTTTGAAGGCTTAGTGTATAATCCGGCCTTAACTCTGGCAGAGAAATCATCTCTATTCATTACTACGGAACCATCAGTTGAGTAATAGTATTGATCCGAAGGCAACCTTGCAAAACCTGGTATCATGCCAAAATTTTCCTCGGAGTAGGGCAGAAAACCTTTGGCTTTAGTTTCTATTACCCAACCATCCCTCGAAGTATTCAACGAGAGCTTGTCTTTCGAATAAGCCATAAAAAGCGGCCCTTTTCGAGCAAAATCGATTTCAAGTAATTTCAACAAATCCTTCTGAGCAGAAGTCTTTACAATGACTCTGAAATCAGATGCAAAGGCCTTTTGTGCTTCTTCCTTTGTCCTGTTACGCTTCCTTTTCTTTGGCTTTTTATCCTCATCATCACCATCATTCAATAGGTAAAGGCCAGCAGCGCCTAACACCCCTGCTGCACCTATCAATAAAGGAGTATAACTTGTATCTTCATTTGCGCTTTCGACCATTGCCTCGACATTTGCATCGTTATTATCCGAAGCACCGGTTACTACAAGGGGCGCTTCTTCATATGGCCGCAATGGTAAATTTTGGGATGGCGGATTTGTAGGGGCGACATATACGGGTGGTGAAACAGAGCCTCCGCCAACAGGACCTCCGCCTGGATTTGTAGGGGTTATTGGAGTTGGAGTTGGAGGATTGCCACCATCAGGAGGCGTAGGTGTGGGTGTGGGGTTTGTTGGCAACGATGGATCAAAACTCGGAGCGCCACCACCAAATGAACCACTTCCTCCTATGATGGAGTTTACTGTATCGCCTTGGTTAGATGAAGTGACTGGCAAGGAATAATCTAATTGAAAACCATACCGTCTTTTTGTACGGCCATTACTCATGTATTCCAAGTAGTGATTTTCCATAGTTGACTTATTTATTCGGGTTAAGTATGATTCAGCCTCTCTAAATCCGGCTCGACCTTCTGGAAACGTCTTGATTAACTCTCCAGTCCTCATGTTTACGATTCTTACATTATTCACACTTTCACCTCAAATTTTCTTTCTTGAATTTCTTTGATAAAGCAGTGTAAACGCCCCAACCGTTTCGATTCTTCACTACTCTTGCATTGACGTATCCGCCCGTTTCTTTTTTAATTCTGTTTAGTTGACTTCTTGCACTAACTTTTGTTTTGTAAACGCTCTCCAAAAAGAAGTTATTTCCATCTAACCGTTTCAAGCCAACTGCATCTTTGTTACCTCGGAAATAATCCTTGGTCTGTCCTTTTTTGTTTCGCCCGTATGTTCTGCATGGATTTTGTCCACAGCCGCAGTTCATGCCAGTCTTTTTCTTTGAATATTTCATGGGGGAATGCGTATAACCCATTCCTTTCCATTTCAAATGGTCTTCTTTACGCTCCGCATAATATCCCTCGCCGGTTTTTGGGTCGTACATCATGTGAGGCGAAAATTGACTATTGTATGTGCGATCTATTTGTACGCTATTTGCATTTAGCCATGGGCTCTTCGTTCCATCTTGCAGTGTTATCTTTACTTGACGAACTGTACCATCTGCATTACGTCGTATGTTCGAAATTTTACCGCTTCCAGGCCATCCCGTTACAACAGAATCATTCATGTAAGCGTAATCTAAGTCTTTACTACTTGCGTCATATCTTCTTATACTGTGGATTCGAGGATTGTTCAATTTTTGCCTATATTCTTCAGCATCTTTTTTGCTATCGAAATTCTTTCGCATGGGTTTATCGGATTCATTATTTACTACACGCCACATATTATTCACCATCCCGTAGTTGGGTCACCGTCAAAATCAGAAGATGACGTGAAATAACCTAACGCACAACCTGCCGCAGCACCAATGATGGCACCTGGGCCTGCCCAAATTCCAAGAGCAAAGCCTGCCGCAGCACCTCCTGCACAACCCTCTGCATCTGTCAGCAATCCATCATTTTTAGGACCATAGTTACCGAAGCCATATGGTTGCGGCTCTCCGTAGTCAACATATCCATCAGGAAGTTGGCCCGATTGTATATCTCCCGAACCATCACCGTCCAAATCAAGCAAAATAGAATTGTCTTGGATGAGCCCAAAAAGGTTAGTCTGAATGGCAATTAGTCCGATTACTAAGAACCCCATGGTAAGAGCGAATCCATATGAAGTGAATACGCCTCCCTGCTCGCCCTCATCATCTGAACCGAGGACGACAGCAACAAACAGGCCAATGACAATAGTTGCCATAATGCCAAGGGATGACCATTCAGTAAAGCCCCATGAAGCCACATTCAGTAAATCGAATAGAAAAGCAGCGCCAACGATCAATACTCCAAGACCAAGGATTCCGACAACAATGATGATTTCATCAGTTTCCAAGCCTTCATCGTCATCGTAATCGCTCATAATCAAACCTCCAGCGTAGCAGTGCCAGAACCAAATAACCATATCAAAAGGACTGCTATAACCGCCCAATTGAAAGCAGTATAAGCAAACGGCCTATCTCTCTTGTAAATCTGCGCTTGAACTTCGATAGTGTAAACAAACAGTGCTAAAAGCCCACCACTTAATCCAACAAGAACCGCTAAAAAATATTGATCTCTTGAAATAAGAATCGAAAGAGCTGACAACGATGTGATGATGATAAATATGCTAAAAGAAAACCAAAAATATAGGGATGCAAAGCCCCCAATCCAAGAATCGTACAAATAGTCGTAACCTTCTCCTATTGAGTTCCAAGGAGAACCTGTAAATAGCCCCAAAATCACAACGAAAAACCAGAGAGTCAAAGGTAAAATGATTATATTGAGGAAATCATTTTCTTGCTCTGCCGTCAAGCCAAATCGCTCGAACAGAAATTCGCCGTCGCCGTATGAATTGCCAGCCATAAACCAGTTTATCCCTTTCTAATTATCAATTCACCGTATAGTTTAATGAAAACAGCACACTTTTTGCGGAGTCTGGTTTCAACCGAATCAAAGCAAATCTTTGTCATACCCAGCATTCTTTCCAAGCCTCGCTAATTTTTTTGCCCTTGCACAACCCCAAGCCGTAGGACTGTATCGAACATTTATCGGCCAACCTCCACGGCGTTTCTTACCTGTGAATTTGTTTCTAACGCTTTCGGGATTGGTAATCGCAGCGCCATAACCTCTTCGGAAACTTTGATACAAAGCGTCCTTAGAAACACCTGAGTTAATTGCCGCCTTTGATACGCATGAGGGAATTTTTTCCTTCTTGGCGAAATAAACCCTTTTACCCTTAGACGTAGGGATTATTCGTGCATTGTATCCTATTTTTCTAAGGATATTTGCTACTTGGGGTGCGTCTTGAAGCGGTCTTGAACCCATATATCGTTTACCGTTGATATACCTAAAATATTCTCGGTCTTGCCTCAACCTTGAGCCCATAGTATCCTTCTTCTGCCCAGGTGGAAATTGAGAGTTTATATCAATCGGAGTATTGTTTCGTCGTTCAGCATTGGTTTGGAATACATCAGTGTTTGGCTGCATGATTCTTAGTTGATCGGCTAAGTTTTTTCTTATTGTTCGCCCATCCACGCCAACATAACTCCGTTCTCCAAAATCCGTTGGTGTTGATAGTAGCCTCAAAATACCTGCCAGAACAGATTGGTAATGTTCATCAAAACCCATTTCCTGAGCAGCTTTAGTTTCTAAAACAATGCCTAATTGAGAAAATCTATCGTAATCGGTTTCTCCAAACTCCAAAACCTGCCGACCATCATATTTTGTCCCCTGGACAACCATGGGTCCTCCATCCGGCCACCTAACATCTTGCTCGTACAATTTTTCAAGAAGAACATTTGTTAGTTCGGGGTGATTCTTCGTAAAACCGTCTGATTGCAACCAGTCTAAGTATTCACGGCCATAATCCATCGAGCGAATGTAAGTATTGCCTAAACGCGTGTACAAATCAAGAAAACCCTCTTGATCCATTACGCTAAACCTGCTTTGTTTTCCTGCCAGCCAATTTTTTACTAACTCATAATCAACATCAGTCATTGCTTTTAGCACAACATCAAGCATTTCTTCTTCCATTATGCCTGGGTTTGTTATTTTGCGTCCATAGTAATCTTTTGTGAAATAGGCATCATTTTCAAAAATAATTTCGGTCAATCTTTTCTTTTCCTCATCAGTCCAACCCCTATCAATTCTAAAATCAAGAACGTCGAAATCATCATCAAAATCTTTACCAGGAAAATATCCCGCTGCTGGGTCTATGATTTTGTCCAATATGTCTCCCATTCCCGTCTCTTCATCTTCAAGTATTGCTATTGTATCGTTGTAATCAAGCACCGCTGGAGCATATGGCAGATATTCAATTGTCCTTGCAATCACCTCGCTATCCAAACTATCGACAACTGCAGTTTTTTCTAACAGATTTTTTAATTCTTTTTCCATGACCCTCAATGGCAACCCTGCAAATGAAGTGCCTCTAAGTTTGACCTCATCGCCACCCCATCCATAGGGGTTGTAGCCCAACATTACATTTGAGCCGAGAAATCCTCGGTGATCCTCTCTCGCAACTGTTAGGCCACCCTCTTTGATTCCATCATCATTTACAAATGCAAAATGCACTCCGCCGTAAATCAAATCCTCTTCGAGTAGTTCACTGCCCGAAGAAGGGACCCACTCGAAAGTGCTCGACAAGTCAACCTTCTGACCTATGCCGCTTGGCAAGTAAGTCCTTTCGAGATATATTTTATACGGCCTGTCCATTATCGAATACCACCGTCTTTAATCGACCAAAGTTTGACTTTCTTGTTGTATCCGACGTCATCAAAACGTCCATCCTGCGACAAGAATTTACTTGTTTGAGCCATTACTGGTGGTTTTTTCATGTTTCTTGAAAGGTGAGCTTGAACATCGTCAGTTCGAACAACATTATGGCCTTTCATTTTCCTGTCAAACATATATTCTGCGATTTTACCCCTGGCGCTATTATTGCTTGAAAACTGACGTGTGGATTGGACAAACTTTGACCTGGAATAACCTCTCTGCAATTCTGCTTTAATTCCAAGTTTACCAAGTAAATCGACTAAATTGGCTGGATCAATTACAATTTTGAATCCTTCATCCTCGTATTTCACCACAGTATCATCGACTTTCTCTGTTTTGAATCCAGAACGGCCTTCATCAAATACATCCTGAATTGATTCGGCGTCCCAACCGTCCCAATTCCAGTATTCAAGCTCTTTCTTGCTTGCTTGCAAATCATCGGTAAGAAGCGATGCCAAGAAACTATGTTCTGATTTGCCCTCTTTCCTTAAAAATAATACAAAATCACGCTTGAAAGCCTCATTTGCGAGGGGTGTTATTGATGCAAAATACTCAGCGAATTCCCGCTTATCATATTCACCTAACACCTGTCCTGAATTGGAAACGAGGGAAATCATTCCATTCATTTCCTTCAAATCATAATCTTTCCAATCCATAGAAACGCCAGTAACGTCGCCTTCTAATTTTGCGAGTAAGCCACTAATCGTAAGCCATTGAGTCAATGCTGCTCCTTTTGGCCCACTAAGCAAGTTTGCCAATTTAGGATGGCTTTGAATCACATTCCATTGGTCTTCTGTTAAATTTGTCCCGCCTTTGGAAAACTGTTGATTGGTCAGGTCTTCTTTTATTCGCTGGCTTTGATACTCAAGCAAGGCAATTTCTCGAGCGTCATTTTTCAATCTTTGAATATAGTCGTAAACCTCATCAGTTTGACCATCAATCAATGCTTGATTATTTGAATACAAATCTAACACATCTTGGGACAATCCATCAATATCGCCCAAATCCGTCATTCCACCAACGCCTGTGAGCATCCTTGCGACTTTATCCGCAACTTTTGGATTAGTCAAAATCATATTGGGATTCTCACTATAACCTTCTGATGTTGCTCTAACCAAAGCAATCGGGAATGTTGCCATTCTCATTGGGTCGGTTTCTGGTATCGGTGCGTAATATCGCCGTGGGCGAACGTATAGAGATTGTGAATGAACATTTTGAATGATTCTTGCATTATATCCCCTATTCCGTAAGGTGTTTGCTACATTTTGCATGGATCTGTTTTTGCTTGCTTTAGCAATCCGTAAAAATGGCTTTTTGTCAAAGTGTCGTATCGAAGTCAAGTTTGCACCTCACTTCTTCTTTTTCTTTTGCTTTTGTTTCAATTTTTTGATTTGAGCCTCGGCTTTTGTTTTAACGGCCTTCGACGGCCTCTTCCCTGGTCGCCTAACAATTGGTACATTTTTCCATAAATTAGAGGATTCGAAGGTTTCATCATCTTTTGATGCCCTTAATGACTGGGCGAGCGACGAAACTGTGTCATCTGTCCAGTCAATAGCGGCATTCACTCCAGGCTTCAAACCTACGTTGCCCCAATTACCTCTTGTTGCTTTGGCAGCAACGAAGCCTGTTGCTGTGGCTATTGGGATCAATGGGAATGCTGCAAGGGAAAAACCGCTTGCTATTGCATAACCGGCAGTAGTGCCGATTCCAATTCCGGCAAGCTCTAATGAGTTATATCTCAAAATCTCTCTTGCCGGAATATCTGCTTCATATCGTCTTTTATCATCTGTAAATACTGCAAGACGCGCTTCTTCTTCAGCAATTGCAACTTCTAAATCCAACTTCTCATCACGCTTCTTTTTCTCTCGAGCCGACTCTCTGGCCTTTCGATTGCTTTTGGCGAATTTTATTGCTTCCAGTGTCGCTTCATCCTCGGTTTTACCAGTTTCACGAATAAGTTTCTCTTGAATTTCAAGGAAATCTTCGGCTTCCTTTTGGTTTAGTCTGTCTGCTTTGGTTCTTTTTCTTCGACCTATCCAGTTTTTCCGTCCAGTATTCTTTACTCTACCCAACCTTGCCAACTCATCAGCATAAACTAATACAGACTTGTGCCCGACTCGGTGAGCATTATACGCCCTGGCAAGGTTTCTTTTTGAAGAATTAGCCATCAAACTGTCGAAGTATTCCTTCTTTCTCGAAGCCCAAACTTCATACCCGATTGTACTGCTTTTGCCATCAGTTGAGCGTTTAACAGGTATTACTCGGGCGTTTAGGTCAGACATGCGGATAGCGTTTGCTGCCTTAATTGCCTCGGCCTTTGAAACGATGCCCACTCTTTCATCCCGTCTATACGTTAGACCGTCAATTTTACGACTGGTCAAAACGGGATTCCTGCCCGATTCCCAGTATCTCGGACGCTTAGGACGGTCAGCCATGCCTAATTCAGCCCCCTGTTGCCTTTGAAAATATCCATTAAAAACAAGCAATAATCACACTTCATCCAAGCACCCGCCTTAATTCAACCATCTTATTTGAAACTCCCATCGAATGTATTTGTTTCGAGTCTTTGATCCAATCGAAGTCATATGCTGACTGCCAGGGCGACGGTTCACTCCAATTTCCTGATATGTTTGTTGGAGAGCCATCGCCGTCTCTTAGATTTATCAATATCTTATTGTTATCGATGCTATCGCTTATTTCATCAATAGTGTCTTTTGCTCTTTGTAGGACGTTCGGGTTATTTTCCTCACCCATAGAAAGTCGAGGGACCATCTCAAGCAACCTATCCAATTTTTCATTCTCAAATGAAGGCATAATAAAATCGGTGGATTTCTCAAAGTCTTTATCTCTAAATCTGGCATACGATTCTAAGGTTTGTTGCACTTCTAAGTTCCAATCAAGCCACATTGAAGGGAAAGATTTGCGTACTTCTTTTTGGTTTAATGTGTCTATACCGTTCGGCCAATTTTCATACTGAGTCGTTTCATTGAGTTCCAATTCTTTACTAAAATAAGGCAAAAAATTGAACGGTTTGTACGGGTCTCGCCAATCCTCCGTTTTCGAATTGCCCCATTGAGCCCTTTGCAAATTCAAAAAATCGTATGTGAAATCGTCAAATATCATTCTTGAACCTTCATAACCTCTATCAAACAGTTTTTGGTAATTGGGTTTGAACGATGGAAGTGCTATATCTTCATTTGGCTCCCTATATAGTGATTTTTCATTGGGCAGGTAGCCCTCAGTAGCATCTCTATCGTAATTCTGCCCCATTGACCGACTGTTTACCTTGCTGATCCATTCCTCTATCTCATTGTCGTCCATATAGAAATGAATGTCTGGTAAAAAGTCCGACAGCCTTTGAGCCCTGAAGGTTGGGTCGAGGGTGAATAATGGAGAGAACCCTTCTTTTGGGTATTCTTGGAAATCGCCGCCTGCAAGTGGATTGCCTGCTATGTCTGAAGGCCCTATTTTGTAAACTGGCTCATACCAATATTGCTGTTCAATATTGCCTAAGTAACTGCCCCAGGCCTTATCTTTTGTCATTGCTAACGTCTCAGCGACATTTCTCGTAGTTTTCATTTGGTTTTCCAAATGGTAAGAAATGTTTCTTAGATTATTCGAATGCCAAGATTCATCTCTTAGCCTCCTGTCTTCATTATACCATTTGGCGATGGGGGAATTAGGACCTATCTCAAATCCAAGAGATTTCAACTGAAGTAATGCAACAGAGGATGGTACAAGGCCGATTGATAACAAATATGGCCTATCATTCAACCGAATTGCAGGGGCTCCAGTTGGCGTCAGTGGATCTGCTGGATTTTTGGTATATTGGTTGACTCCCACCACTACATACCTTAAATCAGGGCTATTTTTGTATGCATTTGTTTTCCAGTTGACGTATTCAATCGCTTTTGCCGTATTTATCCCATCATAGCTCCCAAACCTATCAGGACGAGTTGTTTTACCAAGGGGCGACCAAGGCATTCTTCCTGTTCCTGTGGGCTCTGAGTTTGGTCCTCTGATTTCATCAAATCTCCTTAGAAATCGTCGAGGCGCTTTGGTGTTACCGACATATATCCTTTTTTTTCCTTTAGAGTTGAAAACCCTGGCATTATATCCATTGGACCTTATTTTCGAAGCAATTTTTTCAGCAGAACTTAAATCAAATCTCTGTTGAATGCCAACGAATCTTTGGCCGTCAATGTTCCTTCGTAGCAAGTCAAAACCTCACTTCTTCCTAATGTAAAGGTTGTATTTTCCTCCTTTAACCGGTACAGTTCGATAATTGAATCCTAATCTTTTGACATGCTTAGCAACTAAGCCAACTGCGCCTTTATTCATTGTCCCTCGATTTATTTTATCGAAGGATTTGCTGGAAAACCGCCTTTTATCTTTGTAGCGACTGTAAATTCTTTGAAATACCGAACCATCCATTTCCTGTAAGTTGTCAAACATCTCATCAGTATTCAAATTAGGGAGAGCATAGAAGCCTACTTCTTCATCTATCCAGTTGTCAACGTTCGATGCGTCTCTTGTTCGATTTCTATAAATCATTTTTTGACTTTCTGAATCGTAATGGCTTTTGATATATTGGTATCCATCCTTTTCGAAGTATAGGGGGTGAATGTCCCAAATAGATTTGAAGTCCTTTGGGGCGACCTTAATCACTTCAGCGTCCGTTAATGTGGAGTTAAGAGGATCTCCACGTCTGACTGCATCAAGATTAAGAGTAGCCTGCCAATTTTCCCAAAGTTCAGGCCTAAGTGCTTCTTCATCGTTGTCAAAATGCCCTAAAACTGTTTGTTCTATCGGGCCGTTTAATTCTTGAAAAGTTCCGTGAGCGATGAATGTGTCTCCTGGTGGATTTTCCATTTCCCCTAAAGTCGTATCGATTTCAGTTGCTAAATCGACACCCCTTGGTGGGAATGTTGAAAGAAATTCTAAGTATGCATCTCCGTATTGGTCAAATGGATTTACTACGAACCTTCCTGATTCTTCATACATTGGATCAATGACAAGCGTATCGTCTTCACCCAACAAAGCCACTTCTCTTTCTTCTCCAGTCATAAATGTTGGATTCATAATGGTCAGCAACTCGTTTTCGGTTATCCCAGAGTTCCCGTTTTCTCTTCTATCGACTCTGAAAGCGTATCTTCTTGAGCCGATTTCCCTCGCTTCACTGAGATTATCAGCATTGATTACGTCTTGAACATCAATTTCATCAAGTAGTGATTCAAGAGTGCCTTTCATTGATTTGTCTATTGCGTCATATCTGTAATCTTCTAACCCAGCTCCATCTCCTTCCATCAACATTTGAAGGTTTACTTCAAGTGATGTGTCAGCGAACTCTCTCATTTCATCCAAATTTTTAGGTGCCCCAGGGGAGGCGTCTGAAAGATTGAATATCCAATAACCTTCAGACGGGCGGCTTTCATCGTTATCGAGGCGATAATTAAATCCGTTATCTGAGAATATTAACTCATCTGGTACGGTCATTTTATAGTGCTCTTCAAGTGCTTCTTTGATTTTTCTTTGGTCGCCCGAGGGCAATTCTTCGACTCGCATATTCCCCATCCGTTTGAAGATAGAATTGTATTTCCTTGAGAGTTCTTTAGGGCCATTTGGTGCGTTTGTATTTGATGATTTATCATAAGTATGAAGCCTTGCAGTCGTCATTGCTTCTGTCACGGCTTCTTCTATCTCGGCATCGTTCTCTATGTCCTTGGCAGTATCCACTACCGACTCTTTTCTAAGGTATTTTTTAGGATTATCTGTTTCTCTAAATCTGTTTTGTGCGTGGATCAGTTCATGCACCACAACATCTTCAGTAATTCCGTTTGCAGCCTTCACCGTTGAAGGGTCAAATATGACTTCTTTACCGTAGTTTTGGCCTGCAATATCCTCGGGTAAAGGCGCTATTTTCATGTGAACCCCGCGTCTATGAAATTCCCTTATCTCCTTATCTGTGAAATAATTGTTGACTATGCTATTTACGGTATCTTGAGCCTGATTTACCTCGTCAACAGTCATATTAGATTCGTTTTTTAGGTTAAACACACGCTTGAAGTCAGGCCTATATCTTTTATCTCGCATTATGGAATTGCCCATTTCCCTTTGGATTTCAACTTGCATTTTTTGTTTCTCTACGAGGCTTTCATTTAGTTCGAGCGCCTTAGCCCAGGATTTTTGCTTATCTAAAGATGGCTGTTTTATATCCAAATCTTTGAGTTGGGAAGCCTTTAATGCCTTTTTTACGCTCCCTCTAAGTCGGATTTCATCATTTTGAATTTTATTGATTATTTCATAACGTAAAGCGGCTACATCAAAATTATCTTCTTCACCTGGCTTTAATCCAATAAATATGGCGTTTCTTGGAGGGTTTACTTCTGGATCATACCTTGTTACTCTCCCTCCTATTCTGGTTATTGTTATATCTCCTGGCTTTAGCCAAGGAGGTAAGTTTGTTGGTCCAATATTATCTGGTTTGTATCTTCCAGAACGGCCTCTATTTCGATTGATTGAGATACCAATGTATTCTGCCTTCTTTCCTTCTTCGGTGTCCTCCCAGCCCTTGTAAGTATCACCCGACCATATGTTAGCAAAATCACTTAATTTCCTGTTATAGAGTCTTGGGCTTTTGACCTCTCCCGAAAGAAGTTTTGAGGCTATTTGATTTGGAGTTTGATTCCTTCGAAGCATTACAGATGCTCCTTCAGCCATAAGGCGTTGGTATTTGTTTCCTGAAGTTAGCATGTCGTTCAATACAACACTTAACTCTCCTTCTCCACCATTCCCGTTAGCAATTTTATTCAGAGCTTGTTTATCCATATTCAACCCAACCTTGTACAATTATCGATTTTGATTTTACCTTTGGTTTCTATCCATAGACGAGCGCCGCACGACAATGGATTTTCATTGTTGTAAACAAGTTTGCTTTCGCCTTCAATATCAATCTCACTTGCACGAATAGATCCTTTGCTTGTTTGAATAGTGATTGGTGGCTTAGGGTTATTTGGATTTTTCAAATTTTGGCGTATCATTAGTTGATTCACATGAATTTTCTTTTGGTTATTTGTTGGTTCAACCCTTTTCCTAAGATTACATGACCGATAGACTGCATATCTGCCTTCAGCGTGCTTGATTACTTTGGCATTGATTCCAAGCATTCGATGGCGTACAGCCATTCTTTTTGCTGTTGCCTTGTCAAGAGAATGGTCGGACAAGACATGCCTCCTTTTACCAATCATTCGGGTTTGTGCGACCAAGTTCAAACCTCCACTGTCGAAGGTTCGTTATCGATGTAGTTGAAAACATATCCGATAGTTGGATCAAATAGCGCATTTGCATATATCCGTTCATCCAGCCTGCTTACGTTCCCTAACCCGTCAGATTTTGATTTTGATATAACGAAATTCTCTGTCCTGCCTGAACTTGAAAAATCCCGAATAACTTTTAGCGTGGTCTCCCAATCAGGTAATGTTGTCGAAACGGCAGCACCATCTCCATCGTAAATACGATATTTTGTGTTGTTTAGCAGGTCATTAACCATCGATGCTGAAGCGCCCTCTTGTCTTGCGAGTTCGGCCATTGCCAGCGTATTTGCATTTTTTGCTCCATCAAAATCAACTCCGAGGAATTCTGCTCTTTCGCGTGCGGAGTCAACATACTCGGCCCTGGTCTGAGGTAATATCCAATTTCTAAGGACTGAAGCAGGGACTCCCCCTTGTGCCACTTCCTGCCCATCAACGTAATATTCGAAGTCGCCAGCAGTTAAGGTATAATCGTCTTGTCTGCCTAATATGTCGTATCCGGCCCAATTGCCTTCTCTGTCAATGGTGACTGTCCCATCAATCAATGCTAACCCTGGTGCGGTCCTCCCGTATTCAGAAAAACCATCTGATTTGTATTGGTCGAATTGGGCCGTCAGTAATTTGGCAGTGTTTGAAGCTGCCCTAACTGCTGCTCTTTCTTCAGAACCATTTCCTCGTTCATAAAATTCAGACGAGACAATGTTGCCTACTGAATCGACAATCAAGAATGCATCTTTCTTAGCGAACAGTTCTGCATCACTAACAGATGTTCCAAGGTTGCCAAGTGGCCTGTATGTCCAATATCCTGCTTGTGAGCCGGCTGGAACATTAGGCTGTGCAAAGCCGAGACCTGGATTCAAAGTAGCATCTGAAAATATATCCTCTGGAGAAAGCATCCTATCCCCAAACGTCATTTTTCCTTTATCGTCAGTGATTTCATTTCTCAGTAGTTCGTCGAATGATTCTCCGAGAATCCGATCAAGTGCATCATCAAGGCTTTCACCATCCTTTTCGAGAAGTTCATTTTGCGCTAATACCGCCAATGTGTTTTTCGTATCCACTATTGTTTCGCCCACATTTTGAGGCAGTAGTTTCTCTTGCTCGAACTCTCTATCAAACCAAGCATCGAGTTCCGCTAAAAATTCTGTATCGTCCCTTGGGGTAACGCCGTCGTCTATGTCAAGGAAATCAAATACATCTGCATCCTGCATTTCTGTTGCAACAAGTGCTCTCTGCTCTTCTGGACCGGTCAGCATTAGGAATTCATCGGAAAAGCCCCCGCCCATTTCTGTCTTGTATTCATCCCTGCTTTTCGCTTCGAATCCTGCATCTTGGCCCAATTCGGTATCTGCAAGTAAATCGTCAAGCATCGAATTGAAATCAAAACTGGCTTCGGCTTTTTGTGCATCCTCAATCATAGCATTGACTGGATCACTTAGTCTTTCAAGGTCAACAAGAGCTTGCGGGCCGCTAATGTTCCTAAGATTTTCTCTCCAACTTAGATTTGGGTTATGACCTATCTGTTGCTTTAGCCAATCATTCAGAAGAACCGTGTCCACCATTGAACGGCCATCTTGAAAATTTCTCCATGGGGGGTTTGTAAAGTTGTAAGCCCTTGACTTACGTTGCACATAGACGCCATAACCGTTTCTTGATTTGATTGGAATAACCCTGGCGTTGTACGAGTATTTTCTGCCCTTTTGAATTGATGCGTTGGTTCTGTCTCGAATCACTTGGGCGACTTGCGAGGCAGTTCTTTTGTTGCCAATTGTACCCATAAGTTTGAAGTTCTTGCCGTTAAATCTCCTTGTTCCCGATAGTTTTCTCATCTAAATTCCTCCTACAATATTAGCGTGTTAGTGTAAATCATCAAGGCCAAGACGACCTTCGCTGAAAGTGATAGATAAATGTAGTATAGTTCGCCTTGATAATACCCGTTCTTGTAAAATCCTTTGATGAATTGCAAGGCATGGTTTAGTCCGAATATATTGAAGAAGACAAATTGGACAATTAGAATTGCCCACACGAAATTAGGTATCTCAGTATAAGAGACGCCCAATTGCTCGATATTGATAATCAAAGCGCCATATAGGGTAATCCAAGGGCCGATACCCGCTATGCAACCGAAAATAAATGCAGTCCAGTCTGTTTTCTCTCTTTCTGGAGGATTCATTATCTCAGAAATCCACCCAAAGAGAATCATGGAAATGTTTGCAAAAGATACAGCGATCAATGCGGCTAAATTAGTGATGCCTGATAATGCCATTAAGAGCAGTATCATTACCGTTGATGACAATGAATATTCAATCCACCTCAAAGGGTTTCTGCCCATGATTATGTTTTTCCTGTAATATGGTTCAACTATGAAGGCTGATAGGTAGTGAAAAAATGCTGAAAGTAAAGAAAACGCGGCAACCCACCATGCTATCGTCATTTGAAAATTGTTGATAACAAACTGTTCACAACTGCTTTCATTAACGCATCCTGGAGGGCCTGCTGCGAAAGTGCTACTGATTGCTATTCGAAAATCTGGATTAGAAAAAATAATCATAATCACTGCCAGAGTCAGGTGAACTGTTCCGACGAATATGTTGTTTCGCCTAAGTTTTTTGAATTCTTCATCTTCTTCAGATAGGTTTGTGACCTTCATATTTTCTTTATCGATTCCAGCAAAATCGGCTAATCGATTTACCTCAGAGTTGTAAGCCTTTACACCGATTCTTGGGTCTGGCGTGATTCTCTTTCTTTGGTTCTGTTGTGTAGGTGTTTCTGCCTTTCCAGCGCGTTCGTGGCCTACAAAAACCCCATACCCATACTGCCGTGGAATAACTCTTACCAATTCCCCTTCATCCCGCATGGAATCGGCTAATTTGATTGCTTGGGCTTTGGATTTAGTTGAATGGACTTCAACGAAAGGATAACTGTCGTCGATTCTCGTTTTGAGACGTCGAACTCTCGGCGCTCTTTTGTCCATGCCCACTACACCCTCCTATCTTTTTTCAATTAACCCCTCGGAAGAGGCCAATAAACACACATCAAGCATTCAAATCAAACCTCCGTTTGTAATCTTCTATGCTGGCGTTTTTCGATTCTTTATTCCATAAAATCCAACGGCTCAAAGCACCTGCTGTTGTTGGATCATTCCAATCCTCATTCTTTTTATGCCGGTTCAGATAACTGGATTTTCTATCTGCATCGTTATGAACGGTGAAGTCTTCATATCCCGTTCCTCCAAAGTGAGTTGTCTTTTGGCGTCCATTCTGATAGGTAAATGTTGCTTTCATCTTCTTTTTGGGCCGATTTGACTTCATAAAAGAAACAGAAACGGGCTTTTCTTCGTGGTTGTAAACCCTTACATTCAGTGCCATTGGCCCAGGGTTGACTTCTCCCGCCCATCTTGCAGTCATTGATTCTTCTTTATCCCGAACATATTTCCACGCCTTCCCATCGAATCCTTTGCTTAATTTATCTTTTAGAACAATAAAATCGTTTTCGGATGACTGGGTGTAAATGTCGTCAAAGTCTCTCCAGTCAAGCTTGTAAATATTTTGATAATCGTTCTCACTGCCCGTAAAGCGGAATTGAGGGTCAGAAAGAGCAATATCAAATCCTCTTTCCGAACCGTCCTCATTCCATGTGCCTAATCCGAATCCTTTGGATGACAATAATGATCGCATTACGTTGCCAAATTGAGGATTTGCTGGGTCGTCTTCGTATAATTTCTTTAATCCCTGAGTCTTTTGTTTGCCTGTCGGATGGATGAATATAGACCACTTTCTAAGAGCCGTTGCTTTATCATACCCTGAAGGAACGACTCTTGCTGAAAATCCTGCTTCCTTCAAATCTCTCGAGACTTGTTGCAATCTGCTTTTATTGTAGCCCAATGCAAATAGATGATAATTTACCTTTTTACCTCCTAATTTGAATCGTTTAAGACTTTGAGCACCGCTGCTTGGGTCAAGAGCGAGGTTTTGATTCAAGTCTTCAGGGCCATATGCTTTAGGCATCCCCATGTCGATTGGAACGTCAGGATTCTTGGCTGATTCTTGTGATGCAGAGCCGAATATTTCTGTTTGTTTGATTAGGCTGCTTGATCCTTCGATTCCATAAGTTAGGAGATTTGCTCGTCTATACATTTCTGCGACTTCATAATCTCTCATCAGATAGCCTCCTGCTTTCCAGCCCATCGATTGTCGAGCCTTTTCTAAATTCTTTGCGAATTCGGCTTTTTCAACGCTGGATTGCTCATTTTTCAATTTCTTGAGTTTCATGGTACGGTCTTCAATTGGCACTCGGCTTGGAGCATCAAAATCCATTCCTACATCTGCGAATTCCTTTCTTGCTTCGGCTAAAGCAGTTTCATACTTCTTCGAATAATCACTTCTGTTAGCCTTGGCTTGCTCAATCAATTTTCGATTATTTTGGTCCCACCTTTTCTTCTCAGATACCATAAGGTCGGCTCCCCAATTCCTCAAGCTTCCGTTGGATTCCTCTAAAATCATTTTCAGCCTGCTTCCTCTATCTTCGTTGAACAATTCTTCAGCAGGTTTAGTTTTCATCACTGCCTTTGCATTGAATCTTCTTACCCTTGGCGCTACGAAAACTGTCGAGCCGTGTTTGCCCTTGATTACCCTGGCATTTACGCCTCTATTTCGCATAACACTGGCAACATTAACTGCTGATTTGTGTTGTCCTTTGGCGAGTCTTGCATAGTATCTGTTTCCGAATTTCCTCATCTTATTTACCTCCAAATTGATTCATAATTTACTTGATTGGCTACTGCGGAATAGAAATCAGGCCATTCCGTGTCTTTTGCGCCTTTTACGTTCTCCAACGAATTTTTATTTGCTCCAGAAGACGATATTGCTCCATTTCTGATAAGTTTGAATGGATCGCCATACACTTTGTCAACTCCAAAATTGACAAGCATCTTTGCGTCTTCATCTGTTATCTCTGGTAAAGCATAACCAGTCAAAAATGACAATACAACTAATGGGTCGCCCTTGAAACCGTCAGACGTTATCTTATTGCGTATGTCTTCAGTGGTAAGTTGCCCTGGATAATTAGGATATATCAATTTAAGCGCCTTTGCTAATTTCTTGTTGATTAGCCCTTTATTCTCTAACCTGTTTTCTAAAAGTATTTTACCACGCCACATGACCACTTCTGAACCTTGAAGCGGATATGTGTTTTTGTTATTTGTAAATTCAGCGGTATAGGAATCAGGGTCTATTTCTCTGTTGTGAGAGTAATCTTCAATGTTTTGAAGAAAACTCGGTAATGAATCAAAGAAGTCTGGGTCTTTGGGAAATCTAAACCAATTTTTTAGTTTAATATCGGAACCATATTTCCCCCCTTTGTAGCCCATTACTCCAAAGACGTTTATCACTTCGGAATATCCATCAATGCCAGGCTCTATGTCATCTGGGTTTCCGTGTTCGATCACAATATCTCCCCAAAATTCATCTTCTAATTCGCTTCTTTCGTTAGCATAGTCAAGGTAAGTATATGTCGATTCTTGAGAGTCGAATAAATCACCATAGTAATCTAAATCGAAGTCTGAAGCATAACCTCCAAGCCTTGAAACATATTCTAATTCTGGTTTTATCAAAGCATTTTCTCGAAATTCTCCGTCTCTGTATTCTGAAATTAGCCTGCTGAAGTAATCGGATTGTAATTTTACTCTTTCTAATCTGCCTTCAGGATTTTCAGCATCATAAGTTATTATGGCTTGCAATGGCAGTATTATATTCTGCGTTTCCAAGTAAGGGAATAAATCAAGCTCTTCATTGGCGAAATATTGGTTGGAATCATCTCTTATCGTACTAAACCGTCCGGCCTTCTTTTGGGAATTTGCTTCTTGTGTTAAATTTGCTTGATTAAAACGATAAATCTGTGATGCCAAGGCCATGTTGAAAAAGTCAGTTGAATTTATCTCTGTGGTTGGATTCCCACCCCACCTGTTAGGATCGGCCCAGCCCATGCTCATGTCTATTCCAATGTCATACATATTGTCAACATTTTGTTGAAGCATTTGGTAAGTGTCATATCCTCCGGCTTCACCCTCCATGCTCTCTAAGTCTTTCAACGAAAACGATTCAAATATCTCTTTCATTTCTTCCTCTTCTAATTTCTCGAAATTAGAAAATCGTTTGAATTTAAGGTCTTCCATCATCTTTGAAAATTCATCATTATATTCAAGGTAGTCATACTCGTAACCTTTTATCCCGTCAACCAATTTTTGAATGATTGCTGCTTTAGGACCTTCTTCGGCTTCTGTTCGTATCCCTTGCGGTATTGTTGGCCTCAAACCCATCCTAACGTTCCTGCTTGAGCCCTTTGAATCGATGAATGGTGAATTAGAACGGAGGTTAAATTGGGTATCGAAATCATCCTTTTTGGGCTTCGAGGCCAAATATATTCGGCTGCCTTTGCTTGCGGGAACGACTCGAGCATTGTATCCTCTGTTTCGTATAATTCGCCCTAATGCTCTCGCTTTTTGGCTATCTATGGGCACTATGTTTAGCCTGTTGTAATATCGGGCTCCAAATTTTCTTATTGGCTTGGTTCTCATTCTACGGCCTCCAATATAACGAACCTTTCCTCTCCATCATCTCGGCCAAAAATAAAAATAAACTGCCCATTTACTTTCCCTTCTCTGAGATTTATCTTTTTCATTCTATGTCCTCCAAAAATTCGTCTGGATCTAATTTGACTGGTTGAGGGGCATTAGCACTTTCTAAGAAATCTTCGAAATCATCACCTTCATAATCATCGTCGTCGAGGTTTGGTGCAAACTGCGAGTTCCAATCTGCTTCATAATACGCCTCCATTCGTTCCTTCTCGTTCATCTTTCTTTCTTGAAAATCAAACATTTCTTTCACTGCTTTTGAGCCTGGAACATTGTTGCCCAAATTACCTCCAAGTTCAGAAGGCAAATTCATCGAGCGCCGACTCTTTTCCATGTCCCGTTCGATTTGTTGGGAATTAGAAAATTGAGTTTCTTTCACGATGTTTATGTCAACATCGCTGTAAGGTAAAAATATCCCTCCTTTTACCTGCTTTGTAAACATATCATTCTGTGGAATTTTTGCAAAGTCAAGGAGATATTCGCCCCTTTCCCTCCCCACTGTTTCAAACTTTCTTGCAAAGTTCTCCGCTTTTTCTTCTGTATCAAAGGCGTAAACAGGAGTCTCTTCAAAACCATTTTTAGTGGGATAGGTTACTACTACGTGCCATCTTGCTAAATCTGGTTGGTCTTCGTTTGCGATCTTTAATGATTTGAACCTCGCAGGAGAATCTTCGGAATCGTTGACATTAACTCCCCACCCCCAAATAGCACTATCTCCTATTCTTTTTGGTCCTCCAAATGTAAAATTCATTGCCGTGTTGCCAAAACCATCATTTCCTACTACTGGTTCGACATTTTCTTTAGCCTTGATTATTCTGTAAAGTTCAAGCTCTTCTTCGTCGTAATTACCTGGGAATATTGGTAAATCGTTCCAAGAATTTACGAGTTCATCAGTAGCCAAATCAACTAACGCTTTTTCATGGGTTAATTGTTCATTTGCATTCAATACAGGATTGTAAGGATGGGCATATAGGTCGCCTACGTCGTCCTTGGTGTTGGCGGCATTAAGTCTGATTCTGTCATCGAAAGTCAACCATTCAAGCCCATCAAACCTGCCGCCTTCTTGTTCAATTAGTCGTACGGCCAATGATTCATTTTCATGGAAAAAGGGTTGGACGCTGATTTTCTTTACTGACCCTGTAAATGCCCCTGGCATGGAGAAGGCATCAGCAATGCCCTTTGTATTATATTCTTTTTGAATTTGGTTTAGCCAAGCCTGCCTTGCTTCGCTTTTAGATCTGTCATATCTTCTGCCAATGTAAACTCCAGAACCTCCAACCCAATTGACAACTCGGGCATTATATCCTCTAACCCTCACGTTTGAAGCGAATTTACCGGCCTCGTTTTTATTTCTAAATCGCTTAGAAAACAAGTAAGGCCTACCATTGAACCTTCTTACCCAAGAGTTATTCATGTATCAGCCCTCCATCCAGAACTGCCTTGAACTGTTCCGCCACCGATAGTCGGGTCTGGCTTGCTGGTGACTTCTCGCCAACTTTTGTCAGTTATGTTATTGTCATTCAAAAAATTGACAATGGATTCGTCTATCGTTTGAGTCAAAACATCGTGTGATTCGAATTCGTATTTCCCCTGCTGAAGAAGCCTAATCAATTTGTCATATTGAATATCTTTGTCATCTTGTGAAATTTGTCTTTTCTTATCAGCCCATATGATCCATTGGTCGTATCGGGGGTTGTATTTCTTGTTTCTTACGTGCTCAGGCGAGGTGCTTTGCCAACTGTCTCGGATTAACTGCGAGACCATCTGTTGCGGAATGTTTTTGGCACTATCTCCAATAAAAGATTCAGTCCTCGCTCTCGACGGATGATGCTCGATGAATCCTGGGTGATAGCGTCCACGCACCCAGAAAGGCGCATCGCTTCCTTTGAGGTAAGGGAAATACAGGGTGTCTTGGAGGTAATATTCTAATGATGATTCCAGACTGTCTAAATTAGCCAAGGTTGCGTCATATACTCTTTCACCAAACATACTTTCGATATTATCACGGTTGTTTAGTGTGGGGTCGTAGCCTTCTTTTTGTTGTAACCATTGGGAAACTCCGACTCTATTCCTCCAACCAAGTTCTGTCGTTCCTCCAATCCACAGATAGCCAGAGGTTAAGTCCGATATTTGTTTATCGTTTATCGTGCTACGCGCTATTGCATCGAGTTCTTCAGTCAAAAGGAGTTCATCGGGCGACCACCTTTTATTGTAAATATTGATTCCCGAATCATCTGGCGCTCGGAAATTAAAATCCTTTAATGACCCTTCAAACGCTGCCTGTTGAATATATGGCTCGGTTTTTATTGGGTTAAGCATACGATTTCTTGCTAAGGGATCTGTTGATTTTGGATGGTGATAATCAACCATTGTCCCATTTGCAGTATCCATTGTGTAAAGGCCCTTAGCCCTCGAATCGTAAAGTAATTGATTTATCCCGTTTTGATTGGTAGCCTTCCTGCTGAGCCGTACGATTCTGCCTTGTCTATCAATGTCATTAACGGGCCAATCCTTCCTGGGTGTTTTTTTGGGTCTAAGGAAAAGCCCCCATCGCCTTGCACCAGGTTTATTGTTGGTATTGAGAAGAGCCTTGTCCTTAGATATTTCAACGATTCTCGCATAAAACCCATTGTCTCTTGCGACCTTCGCTGCTCTTTGAATTTCTGATGCAGGTGAATTTTTATCTTGAGGAATATAGGACATGCCTACCATTTGAAAGCGCCTTGATTGCCCATTGACGCCTAACTTTCGTATCTGGCCTCGATAGCCACCTAAGTATTGAGGTGAAAATCGAGTTCTTGTCATTTTTATTCCTCATGCGTTGTTCCTTTGGAAATTTGAAGCAAATTTTTTCCAAGCTGATTCGGGGAATTTTCTCTTATCCATCCTCTCTTGGGCTTTTTGCAGGACTTTAGTTGAAGTCAGTTGATCGGAAAGTTGGAATGCTACTGGTTTATTCTTTGAATATGCCACCAGTAATTCAACACCTTCTAAATTCTCAACGGTTGGGTCTTTCCTATTACTAAGGACTAAGGCCAATTTCTTGACGTCTTCTCTTTTAGAATATTTTTCGATTTCCTTTGTTTTGGTAAGAGATTCGAGCCACGATTTTAATGCCTTTGGTCCGTCTTGTAAAGGCACTGAAGCGAATAATTCAACTGCATCTTGTTCCTTTACGATTTTTACTGCGTCAATTAGGCTTGATTCTGAAGAAAATGTTCCCATGCCAAGCTCCGTTGGTTTCTTTTGAGAAAGTAATACTCGAATTATGTTCGCTTTGTCATCTTCATACTGTTGAAGAGCCGAAGATGGCTCTTTGGATTTGACTTCAGATTTGACTTCGACTTTCACTGGCTCGCCTTTGATTCCGAACGTCTTAGAAATGTCAACCGGTTTTATGGCTGATTGCGGCAACTGTTTTATCATCGATTGCGGAACATCTGGCCCCCATGACCTGCCCCCGAGAGGCTTGGCTGTCTGTACTTTCGTGCCGCTGGTTTGAACTCCAACATAGATTGCCGTCCAGCCTGACCCGTTCACCACTCTGGCATTTATTCCGCCTCGACGAAGTTTCATTGCTTGTAGTTGCGCTTTATCGTTTCTTTCTTCATAGGAAGACTCTGTTTGTATCTGTCCATTAGAATCAAGAGTTATGGCTCTAAACGTATTGCCCAACTGATAATCTCTTAAGCCAAATCTCCTTGTCTTACCAGGCCCTTTTCTGTTGTATCTTCGCTTCAAAAACTAATCACCTCCACCAAATAATAAATCCTATCACATAACCAGTGTATAATCCCAAATGTAGTAAATCTAAACCTTGGAAATAGAAGATTAAATCGTTGGCATCAGAATTCCATGCTAAAGGCAAAATGTAAACGAAGAAACTGAATGATGAAATTAGCCGTAGCAGTGTCATCGAAGGCCCTGTTTCAAGTTGAAGGGGGAAAAAGAATGAAGGGATCAATACGCCAAAAATTAGAAATGTGAATGCGATGGTTAATTCATAGGAATTTAACAACGCATCAGTATCCGTCAAATTATCATATGCTGAAGCCGATGCTTCTCCATACCAAAAACGCGATAGTGTAAGCAAAAATAAACTCGTTCCTACGAACAATGAGTATTCATATTCATCCTGCCAAAACCCAGGTCTGCCATTCCAACTTCTCAATATGAAAAAGAAAACGACAAATATTACGGCGAGAATTTGAAACATACTGGAGTCCAGCATCTCATAACCGATCCCTCCGCCTGGATTAACAAAATCTTCGAGCATCAGGATTTCCTCCTAAACATAACATATTCTCTTGGGCTTTCATTCTCCCACTTAGGAGGCTCGGTTATTGTTCTAACATCGTATTTGCCAGAGTTTGCTTTTTTGTGCATCTTCGCAAGCTCTGTTGGATTCATTCGGTTCATTGGTTTAGCACCACCGAACTTGAACCCTGCTTTTTTCAACTTGGAGGATTGTCGATTGTATCTTCTTTGCATTCCGCCGGTTTTCGCTCGGTTTACTCTCCTTTTACCGGTTCGGGAAACGCTATCGGCATTTCCTCTAAACAATCTCGGTTTAGCCTTTTTTCTGCCAAACATTTGTTTAACCTCTTTCATTTCGAAGGTTAGCAATGATTCCTTTAGCGAGCAATCCGCCTCCCGATATTGTATCTAAGTCAACCATTTCGGGCACCCACGGTTCATCATCTAATTCAAACACGACTAAGGCACCTGCGACTGTTATCGCTAAGAATATCAAGGAAAGTATTAGCGCCACAAATGGATAAGCATTGATTATGAAGTCGTTTGTTTCGATAATGTCAAAGAGAACTAATGTGTGCATTAAGAACCATCCTGCGCCTGCAAATGAATACAATGCACCTGCAAGACCAAAGCCGCCTAATTTGCTTCCAATCTCGGCTACAACTAATGTAAATCCTGCGAGCAAACCAACGTGCAGGAGTGTTCCAAATAATTGCCCTTCGTCTCCCAATGACAAGGAATAAGAAATCGTTGCTAAACCAAGGCCAATAGCAGCAATACGCCATTCGATAAACCAAAGAAGTACGGACAGAGCCAATAGAATAATTGCTATGCCGAGTATGATTACATTGTCGAGCAAAGCATTAACCGTTTCAGAAGTTGTTATTGATCCACCACCATTAGTTCGGACACAATCTCCATTTAAGTTCGGAGGGTTTGGTAAATCTCCATCAACGCATAGAGCAACTGCCGTGAAATCCTGAATTACTATTTGGTTGGCAACGTATGTTTGACTTGAGTTGGGAATCGATTTGATTTCTTCAGCAATACATTTCATTCTGTAATGCCCTTCTGCAAAATTAACAAACATGAGTGGGTTTTCGTCTAAGCCAAGCCATCCTGTTTGACTTGCCAAGTAACGTTGCCCTTCTCCCGTCAACGCTGAACCAGAATAGTTTTGATTGCCTGTACCAACTGGCAGAGGCATCATTGTGGTATGGAATCCTGTTGCTTGGCCGTATGGCACATATGCGCCTCGTTCACCAGAGCCCCCAGGGTCCGTGTAGTTTGTAATTTGATTTCTGCCGAAAAATCCTAAGTTCAGGTCGGACTGCTCAATGCCTATGTTTGAATCAACAATGCGATCTATTTCTGTCCAAGGCATCCATACAAATAGTTGCATGTTCATTCTCGCTTGGCTACCATGCTTCATAATTGCGTTGCATTGAACTTGAGTTGATTGTTGTGAAAGGACGTCTTGATGGAATAGCAATGGCTCTGAGCGCATATCTGTTCTAATTGAAAATTCCTCCCATGATGTATCGTAAACATTCCATTCATCGTTTATTTGATTGTCTTGCTCAGCAATAATTTGTGAGTTGCCTTTGGGAATGTATCTGCCGTCTTGGTCTTTTACCGAATACATAGCTTCAACTCTTCCGTCAAAGGTCGGGTCGGTCCATAGTTCCCAATCGTCACCATCGCAATCATCGAATCCATCCTCATCGATTAGACCGTCGCCATCATTATCCTTTAGGTCATTCCAGTCCTCATCAATCCAATCTGTTGCTGCGTCAGCAGAACCAGAAGGTTTTGAGTTTGCGTCGTTTTCATCCGTTCCTTCACGCCTTTCTTGACCTGTCGGGTAACCATCACCATCGGGGTCAAATGAGTCGTAATCCTCATCCTCCCATGTGTAAATTCCTAAATCTTCTTCTCCATTTTGACATGGACTGTACTCTGGTGGATTCCATGGAGGTACAAACTCGGGCGGTCCTGGCTGCCCTGGGTCGCCGTCGTCGTCGTCTTGTTGAGGCTCATACGGCCTTTCAATAGGGCAACCTGGTCTCCAATTTTCATATCCTACACTGTTAAACGAAGTAACGTAAATTCTCGAACCTGGAGCCCACCTATTCACAATGTATTGAATATGGTCTTGAGTAGTGTAGTTTGCATAGTCGGGTGCATATCCTACTCCCGATTTTGTATCGCATTTGTCGAATAGATCCACAATGCCATCGGAGTCGTAATCGTTTTGACCGCCATACGGCGCTAACTCGTCTTGGTCGTCTTCCAAGTTTTCATCAGATGGTGTCTCTGTTGTTGGACAACCATCTTCGTCAACGTCCTGATTTGTATTTGTGTTCGGGCATTGGTCTTGACCGCCAGCAACACCATCCCCAGGGATACCATCACCGTCTGGGTCTAAGTCAATTGCTGCGATGTAAGGCGCTGATTGAGCAATAATTCTAATTGGTTCAACATCGTCGTTCTCTGGCGACATTAAATTTAGACCACACCAAAATGCCTTGTCGGGGTTTTGTCCAACTTGACTTGCTACTGGTTCATCTGAAACGCATGTCGTGGTGTCGATGAAATCCTGCCAATCTATGTTTTTCCTTGCTTCGCCGGCGGCACCGTATTTATCTAAACAAAAAGTGTCATCTTGAACCCAGCCGTTGTTTGAGTTTGATGGAAGGAATTGTTCTGTTTCGTAATCCCACCAGTGGCCGTCTTCTGTATCCATTCTATCGGTGCTTGAGCCCCAATCTCCCCAGCACACTGCCATATTTGGAGTCTGAGACTGTGGGACAGAGTTGAATGGTTGCCAATTTGAATTGCCTCCTGAATTAAGGCCTGTTGCAGTTGAAGTGAGCCAGTCGTCTTCAGTTCTGAAATCATCACCAGACTTGGTTTGTGTGTTCGTATTCCAAGCAGTTCTTGAGCGAATGTCAATGAAAAAGTATCCTTCCACAGTATCATCGTTAGCATCATCAAGCCAACCTGCTTCAATAAGCTCTGTTGTGCTCATCATAGTCGAGCGAGCGAGAACATTGTCATAGTAGTCTGCTCCAATGTCGATGTTGAGATATGTTTGTCCTTCTACTGAGTCATGCTCAAGAAGCACTTTGGAATTGCTTTCGACTCCAACCATGTTATTTGTTCGAGTTTGCCCTGTGGTACTAACTGGATCATAGCAGAAATCGGTTTGAGCAGTTCCTAACTCGACGGTTTCTAAATGGTAGTATGCGAGATTGCTTGATGGGCCTGTCGAGCCGTCTGGCTGTACTGTACCTACTGACGCATCGTAAAATCCTGTTGGGCCAAAAGGAAACTCCGAATCGGAATAGAAGTTAATGTCCCAATAATCTGCAACATGGTTAAATGACGACTGGTACAATCCCTCGCCTCTATTCATAATACTGTCATATCCAGGTGCTCTATCCCCTGCGTAAGCGCCGCCGCCATCTTCAAGGTGGTCGTCATTTAGGATTTTATACCCGTCTGGTAATCGATGCGCTTGCCAGTTGTTTACTTTCATTTGCACCCCCGTATTTGTTGAGCCTAATTCGTGATTGTACATATTCGCCCAATATGAGTTATCCCTCAAATCGTATGTGTGTTCTGCTCCGCCTTGTCTTGGGCCGTCTGTATATCCCTCATCGGAGTATTCGGTCATGTACACTTTTGGGCCATTATTAGAAGGGCCAATTTCTCTATACCAATACTCAGGAGTTCGCCAATCATTGTCTGGCCTAATACCCCAATTGATTTCCGAAGTATCGGATGGATCAGTGGAGACCCAACCGTAGGTGTCTTCATTTTGACCTGGATACCATGGGAATGAATATTGAGCAGTGCCGTACATACTATCATAATCGTTTTCGGGTACGGCATAAAGGTCGATGAAACCATTAAAACAATTTTCATACCAACCACCATTAGCATTAAACCAAGAGCCTAATCCATTTGACCAACCGCCAGAAGAGGAAAGTGAATTTGCATATCCCATTGATTGAAGTCCAACTTCGACGTGTAATTCTTCGAAGCCATCAAATCCTTGGCTAATCCATGAATTTTTGTCCATTGTGAATGCTACAACTGTTCCGTCGAAGTCGTATGTGGAGTCAATAAGTGGCAACGCTGTCGTATCATCAGTATTCCAATGGTCGCCAGCCCAATTTGAAGAAAAACCTTGAACAGAGCAACCTGCATGACCATAAGAGTTTGATTCTCCACACCAACCGTCTCCTGTTTCAAAATTGTCCCAACTTCCATGTTTCGGAGTTGCATAACCTGAAGCCCACCAATAGCCTCCATCTGTTGCTATACTGCCCGAGGTCTTCTTACCCAATACAAGATTATCATACGTTATTGGCAATGTATTTTGGCCGTTCAGTTCGATGGCAGAAGGTGCAGCGTATCCGTAAATATGCCCACCATCTCTGTCAACTCCTTGTTTCCAAGACATATCTGATGCTTTAGCATCGTTAGACCATACGTTGTCTTCATCAACGTAAACCACTTCGGGGTCCCATATGATGTAATCAGCCGTTATGTTCGTTGAAATATTTACTTCCTCATTGATCCGTTGATAATATGCTGGGTTATGAGTTGCATTAAATGACAAATACGCTCGGTTTTCAGTGAAATAAACAGAATGTTCCCAATTTTCCGCTTGTATTTCCTTGTCATAAGTCATGTTATAGAGCATGGGTGTTGGCAATTCGCCTCTAATTGAATGGGGTTTTGAGTAAGCGTTTGAATATACAGATTCGTTAGGAGCAATCATAAATTCGATAAAATTAGATGCGCGAGCGTCTCCATTTTGTAGCATTGTCCAATCATCTTCTCCCGCTAACCGCACATAGAAATCTGAATCTCCATTAGTCAATGCTTCGCTTTCAATTTCATAGGTAAGAGCTTGATTTGTTATGTTCGAGACTACTTGCCAGCCAGTCATGCCAGGTGAATAATCGCCATTAGCAAGCCTCAGTCGGGTATCATGGTCTGCATTAGTGCAGTTATTTGCTTCACACAACGGCAAAGTAATGTGATTGGATTGATACATGCATGGATTGTTGTCATCGTCACAATATTGCGTTTCCCCTACTGCCATGGTGTGAGTAAAAGAATGAGGATTCTCAAGCAAATCGGCAGGTAAGAATTTTTCATCGCTGAATCCGAGGAAGGTCATATTGTAATTGCCACCATAGCGGTCAATTTCTCCTGCTTTGGGCGTGTAGTAAGTAAACTCGGATTCGATTTTTGCTTGACTGGACGAGGGTTGGATTTTGATTTGTTGAAGAGATTGCGAAGGGTTTGTGTTTCCGTAGTACCCATTCACTATCCCCATGTCTTGATCCAAAAGGCCAATTTCCCCTCCTGGCATTCTATACGTTCTGCTTGAAAAAACATATGTGTCAACTTGCGTACCATCTGGAGAGGGTTGCGTTGTAAACATATTCGTGAAGTGCGCCTCTGGTTGGTAATTTACATCATTCCTTGACCATTCATTCAAGGAGTTGGTATCATCAAAATTATCTGCCTTACCATACTGTTGAAATGTTTGTTGAACGGTGAATGATGCAAGGACAGTCGATGATAACATCACTACGGCCAAGAATACGCCAATTGACACGTTTCTCTTCATAGCACAATTCAATGCTTCTAAGGTTATGAATCCAGCGCATGTAATTGGTCTATCATCACATTTTATGGCTTCAAATATCAGCACCAAAGGCTTCTGTTTGAGCCTTCAAGATGCCATTGATTGTCGCAGTAGCGTATGCAAGAAGTGCTGTTGACCAGATGCTTGCGAAAAAGCCGTTAAGTGGGAATAGCGGTATCCAATCAACGCCCGACTCGAAGCCAGAGGTATAGAATTTGTCAACCACGATGGTAAGTCCTGAAGCAAAGAGCACTGAAGTACCCAAGAACCCGATAAGAGGCCCTGTCCAGTTTGGCAAGGGTGATTCCTTATCCATAACCGAAGCTACAATCACTGCACCTGTAAGAGCAAATGCCGTAATAACTCCGATGGTCTGCGAATAGATTGCATCCGTTGATCCATCTCCTAAGAATTCAGTCAACATTCCTTCGTCGAGGCGGTTCGTTAGCCACATTCCAAGAGTCCCCAATCCAAACATAATTGTTGCAGCGGAGAAATTAGAAGAGGACCAAATACTGAGCCCCAATGGTCCGTCTCGGTCTTTTGCACCCATAACATAGATTCCTACGATGAGCGATAGAGTCCCTACAAGGAAGAAGGTCCAATCGGTATTGGTAAAGTCTCCAAATGTTTCGTATGGAGTACTCAGTTCATCCCCTCCCTTCGGAATAGAATGCCAAGCCCTGATGCCAATAGAATAGTTCCGATGGCACTACCGACAAAAGCAATAACATCGTAAACTGGGAATGTCCAGGAGACGTCTTCGAAGTCTCCACCTGTGAATCCTTCGAGCGCAGTTGGAACTCCCAAGAGAATCAAAAGCAATCCTCCGACCAAGTAGCGCATGTTTCGCATTGAACGTGTTGTGTTTCCACCTCCATAGAGATAAATCGAAAGCCCGATAACAATGTATCCGGCTGAACCAATGACAAGAGCCCATTCTTCGCTCAGTGGGTCGGCCACGTCATAGAAGAAGTGATGAGCAATCCAGGCATGGATAATACCCACGCCAAAGAGAACCATTGCAAAGCGATCATCGAACCAATCAAATCCATTATTCATTCGGTCGCCACGAAATAGCATGACACCGCCAAGAATTGCGATTGCAAGTGCAAGTCCGATAATCAAGTAGTCGTATCCATCGAGGTCATCAAAGAGGCCATCATCATCTCCAACATCTCCGCCACCGCCAGAGTTGTAATCTCCGTCTTCAGCGGCAGAGAACTGTGTTGTGTAGGTTAGAGTTTGTGTTGTGAAGTTTTCGGCTTGAACATCATAAGAAGTAAACTTGAATGTGCAAACTGCCTTGTAGTTGTCTCCATTAACGAAAACGCCTGTGTATGAAACGGCGCTCGAACCTGTGTTGACTTCTTTGTTGTCAACACTTAGATTACCTGTGTTTGCTCCGATGAATGGACCCATTCCCCAAAGTGAGTTGTTTGAATTTCTAACACCGTATGCTTTCCATTCTGATTCATTGTTTTCTCCAGTATGTTTGCTTGTGTCAACATTTGTGAAAATTTCGATTGAGGATTCCACCATGTCTGCATCTGCAACTGCAACGCCACATTCAACGGTTGAACGTGGAGTGCTTTCTGTTGGTGCGTATGATGCCTCGTCGGTTCTTGCGTCCCATGTTGATGCATCTTGGATTCCCATGAATTCAGGCCCATAGTCGCCACCTGCTTGTTCGAAACCAACTAAATCACGGCCCTGAATAACATTGTCTGAAGGAGTGATTCCTGAGTAATGCATTACATATGGTGTTGCGAAAGCAGGGTTTGTTTGATTTGTAGTATCTGTCGTTCGAGTAATACCAGGTTGATTTGCAAGTGGATCTTGGTTTGTACTGTGTGTGAATTTCAACTTTGGTGCGTCTCCGCCTTCCATGTTGACATTGAACGAAGGAGAGCCAGCGTTCATTGTACCGACCTCGGGGGAAACGACCACATAGAAGTCGAAGACTCGTTCTGCAATATCATACATGCCATTGTTGTAAGAAACAAGCAATGGGTTTTGTGTGATAGATGCGAGTGCGTCCAACTTAATGTCAGTGGCTACGATTCCTGATGTTGAGCCAGTACAATAGTCAACGGCACTTGTGCCGAAGGATGCTGAAGAGTCTGCAACTCCAAAGTCTCCTACTGAGTAGTAGTTGCCCGAAAGCAAGTAATTTATCATTGAATTCTTAGAAACAAGAGCATCATAACCTGCCTCTGTGTAAATGTGAGTGTTGACTTGACCGTTGAAACAGGAGTCTGTGTTAGGGTGGGTGATTTGCAACATTGTGTTGTCATATCCGCCCCAAGCAGCCATGCTCCAGAAGGTTTCGAGTGGGAGGGTGATTCTCATAATCATTCCGTCAGCACCATCGGTTGTGTTCCCGTCGAAGCTCTCAGCGCCGTTGCACTTTGCCAAGAACCAACTTGCATCGCACCATGACATTTCTCCATCATGGATTTTCCCCATACGCATACCAGGCTCATTTGTTTCAATGATTACTGATGGGTCCCAAAGAACCCCTGACGCGGTTGCGTTTGATGTGTGCGAAGCGTCAACACCAAAGGTCAACTTGAATGTGGTTTGATCGTAAACTGAAATACGGCTTGTTGAATTGTAAATTTCTGCATCGTCTGGTAGAATCAAATTTACATTATCCCAATTTGATGCATCGTATGCAGTCGGAACAGATAGAACAATGTCGTCTTCGGTACACTTCAAATCTGTGCATCGAATGATGACTTCTGCATTTTCTTGGACGTTTTGTGTGTTGCCTTCTGCCAGGGCAACTCCATCAACGATAAGTGTAGCATTGTGTGCCACTTGGAAATCAATTCCGAAATACTTGTCTGCGGTTGAACCTTCTGCCAAAAGGCCATATCCATACGCAGCATCTCCGCCACCGCTGGATGGTGCAACCATCATGTTAGTTGTCAATCCATCATCGATACCATCATTACCGTTTGAAGCATCACCGTCAAAATCCGCATTCATGTTGCAGATAAGGCGTGAGCCCACGTCGTTACATTCTCCGAGGATTGCAGTTGAAATTGAATCTCCTACGCCATGTGGAGTAGTTCGGTCAAGACTGCCATACCAATTTTGGAAAGTAGTTTTGACTTGAGAAGAGGACTCAATATCGATTAGCGTGACTTCAGCAGTATCCGAAATGTCAACCATTAGCCCATGGTCTGCCCCATGAGAAAGTTCGCTTGGATCGGAAGGCAATGCGTATTGGGCAAAGGCACCAGGGCCAGTGTTAGGAATTGCAGTAGTAACGTCCCACTTCATTTTGTGTGGGCTGTACAAATCTGCAAGGTTTGCAGTTGAAGCTGCGGGATTCGAGTTTCGAATCATTCCGCTATCGAAGGTCACCTCCATACTTGACGTCGCTGAAGCCATGTCGATTGTGCGTGTTACAACGCTTACGTCCTGTTCTGGCGAGGTCGGGTTTCGGTCAATTCCGTTAGTTCCATCGCCATCTGGAATAGCCGCAGAAACGGCTACTGCTGACAGAGAAAGTAGCATAACAAAGGTCATCATTAAGGCAGAGAAGGCATTCTTCATGGCCTATGTGGATTCTCCGATTCTATATGAATAAATAGGGTGCGATTTGACGGATTCGCACACTTTGAGGGTTTTTTTGGTGCTAATGGCCGTTAAAGAATGAATTTCTTGGGTCTTTGGTATTCTTTGCAACCGTTTATTTGATAAACACAGGGAAATAAGAGCGTATCATAATGCCTGCTAACGCCGTCCACTTGCCTGACGAATTGGTAACAATTGTTGATGAAGCAATGGCGAAGGCTGGAGGTTATTCCTCCAGGGCAGAATTCGTTCGAGAGTGTGTTCGGTTGAAATCATTTCAAATCATAGAAAGTAAAAAACCTAAGAAAAAGGGGAGGTGGCCTTGAATGATTCCAGAGAGAATGCAGAAACATTACGGTACAAGAAAGCCTAAAGAACGGTTGTTGTCGATTTTAGACCTACACGGCAGATTAGACCAACAAGCTCTCCTTGACAAATACAATAAAACTTGGGCAGACGGGATTACAATGTATCAATTACGCTCTTTACTTAGAGACAAATCATTCGAACAAGTAGGTTCAGTCCCCTTCAAAACTTTCACTGGCCGGTCAAAGGTTAGCCCGATTTGGAGGATTGCTGCTTGACTAAGACAAGCCAAACTGAAAGATTCCAACTTGCAGGTTGGAGAACCGAGGCTGCTAATTTGAAAAAAAGAGTAAACGATCAAGAAAGTTTAATCTCGGTTCTTAATCAACAAATAGTCGAAATGACCGATAGGGAACAAGCCCGATTTAGCATGATTCTCTTTCCTCGAGATATTTCTCTTAGAAGAGAGCACATCATCACCTTGCATAATGTCATGGAGCATTGCAGGAAATATGGCACCATTACGCCCTTGACAGATTACACTAAATGCGGTTTCAGTGACCATAGAACCCTGCAACGTTCGTGTAATAGGTTTGTTGATGACAACCTTCTGGTGAAGATTAAGGGGAATCCTGTATCTTACACATTGCCGTGAGTTGATATAATGAAAGACGATGATTTACAACAATGGGATGAGTTCGTTTTCAAAAAAATAGATGATTTTGTAAGGGCTTTGCCAGTATTGCTGTTTCTCGTTTTCATGGGTTTTTTTTTCCTTTGGTTCTGGATTGAAGTCATAAATTGAATCAAAGGGTATCTTTTTCATTCCAAAACAGTATAAAAATTACCATTGAAGCGATGGTGGATGCCAAATCCCAGTAGTACATTTCAACGTTGTCTGAAGCATCTGCAATGAATCCGTAAACCACAATCCCCCAAACTGCTCCGAATACCAATGACAAATAGAAAGGTGAACGGACTGTTTGAGTTCTGAAATTATCCAATCCGTTTCTCATTATCATGTAAAAGGCACCAACAATGTAAATAGAAAATACCAGCAAAGGCATAGTGACTTCGTATGTGTTCCACAATGGGCCTCCAATTCCAAGGCCACCATCCTCTCTAATAAATCCAAAATTTTCCCATGTCGATGATGAAAACACATCAAGCAAGTCGCCATCGCCACCATAATCCTTCATTGAGCCTTCGCCATAAAACAAATGATAGAAGTTTGAAAGGAACGGCACGATCACTACGGTTGACCAGAACAATGTCGTAAACCAAGTCTTGAAGTAATTTCTCAAAACGAATATAGTTGATAAGAAAAATACGGTGAGAAAAATAGCCGCAATTGCTTCTGTTGATTCTGAAAAATAATCGAATGGGGAATCTCTAACTCTTTCTTGGTACGACATTTATTTTTCACTTCCTTGTGTATGATGAAGAAACTAAACCAAGAACCCCGTATAGTATAGTGGGCAAAAGAATCGCTACAATCACCAGACTAAGCCAATCATATCCGTCTTCATCTTCAAGAGATATGTCGCCTCCAGAGCCTACGTTGACCCCGTAATCACCATGCCATTGTGTAATAGGCCCATTACTTGAATTCATATTAAGGCCGTTTGGCATGTAATAATCCTGCCCTGCTAAGGTGTGGTTGTGATAACCACCATTACCGCCTGGGTGATTAGCAGCGCATGTAGGTGTGAGATAAAGAGGATAATAGCCGTTGACTGATGTTGGGCTTGGGCATCCATCATTGACAGAGCTTGATTGAGATTGAGATTTCAAAGGGTCATTAGGAAACGCATCGCCGTTGTCTCCGACTCCATCTCCATCAGAATCTAAACTTTCATTTGGATCTAATGGGAAAGTATCGTTTGCGTCCGATACTCCGTCGCCATCGTCATCTTGGTCTTGTGAATTACCAACCCCGTCGCCATCAGTATCGTCTTCATCATAAGGCGTGGAGTCTTCTGTATTATTGATGCCATCGCCATCAATGTCAATATCCGAATTGTCGCCTACGCCATCGCCATCAGTGTCATTCGATTCTGAAGAGTCGCCTGGAAATGCGTCAGAGTTATCCCCTGTTCCATCTAAATCTTCATCATTCGATTCTGAAGAGTCGCTTGGGAACAAATCGGTATTATCTCCTACGCCATCGCCATCCGTATCTGTTGTTTCAGAAGCATCATCTGGGAAAGCATCGGAATTGTCGCCTACGCCATCGCCATCCGAGTCGGTTGTTTCTGAAGCATCATTTGGGAAAGCATCGGCATTATCACCAACTCCATCTCCATCGGAATCTGTTGTTTCTGATGGATCAAGTGGTAAGTCATCATTGTTATCTCCAACACCATCTCCATCGGAATCTGTTGTTTCTTTTGGATCGACAGGGAAAGCGTCGGAATTGTCGCCTACGCCATCGCCATCCGAATCTTGCCATTCAGTATCATCGTCGGGAAATTCGTCTGAATCATCAAGGACGCCATCACCATCGCTATCGACACTGCCCCCTGGCACAGATGGGTCAGTTGGGTCAGGGTCTTCTGCATCACCGACACCATCACCATCGGTATCTGAATCGGTTGGGTCGGTTTCGCCTTCATCGACTTCTCCATTGCCGTTTGTATCTTCTTCGCCATCTTCAAGCCCATCTCCGTCTGCATCAGGGTCGAAGGGGTCTGAATCAAATTCATCATCGACACCATCTCCGTCTGAATCTTCACCTTCACCAACCTTGGGGTCTTCATCAGGTGGTGGCCCACCGCCTTTATCGGGTTCAGTTGGATTTGGGTCTTCGCCGTCATTAAATCCGTCGCCATCCGTATCAGCATTGTTTGGATCAGTTTCTCCTTCATCGACTACACCATTACCATTAGCATCCTCTTCTTCATTGGAAATGCCGTCGCCGTCACTGTCTTTTGCAACGGCTACGCCTGAAATCAGACTTAGTGCGATTAGAATTACAAGAGCAACCCTACTTCTCATGCAGATTGGTAAAGAGAACATATATTTGAAAAGCGACCCTTGGAAACTTATTTCTAACACACTTTATGCATTCTTTTGTATTGCTGATTGAAGCTCTCTTTCCTTAATTTTAAGTTTATTTGCTTTTTTGCTAAGTTTTTCTGAAGTTTGTAATGCTGATTTTACTGCTGCATCCCATGCTTCTTGCCGTGTGAAAGAGTTCACATATGCTTTCTTTTTCAAATCCTCGCCATAAATCCGAGTTCCACGTTGATAGGTCTCAAAGTCGATGCCTCGCTTTTCCATCATTTGTTTAAGTTTCTTATTATTGCCTTTTTTGAGTTGTTTCATCGCTTTGTCAAATTCTTTTCCGTTTGTTTCGTTGAATTCATTTTGAACTTGCATTCCTATTACGGGCGAGTTCCTTGAACTCAAAACATCAGTTCTCGAAAAGTTCCTTATTATTTCCTCGGCTGTACTTTGTGCCTGCTTAGTGGTCGTAAGTTGATTTCTTACCCTTTTGAGTTGTTTTTCTAATTTAGGAGAAGACCATTTCAAAACAAGGTCGCGTCGTTTTTCCTCTTTCATAGTTTCCAAAGATGCAGTTCCTTTTCTTGGATCATCCCAGCCTGGGGGTTTTTGCTCTTGGAAGCCCAATTCTTCGAAGGCTTCATTGTCATTTTTCAAATATTGAAGTCTCTCACCGATACTCATACCTTTGAGGGGTTCGATTGTTTCTATTCCAAGGGCTTCAAGTTCTGGCTTCAACGTGTCAACATATAACCTGCCTCCAAGAAGATAAACCTGTTTAACGCGATTTTTTTTCGACTGATAGCCGGTTAAGTTCAAGTCTTCAATGACTTCTTTGGCCCATTCCTTTCTTTTTGCCTTAGATAATTGAGCAAGTTTTAGGTCATAATTTTCAATGTTGTTTTTTGGCTCTAAAGCGCCGTGTTTTGCTGACATTATGTGGAAAGGCATGTTTCTATTCAATGCCCAATCAACACTTTTTTTGAAAAGAGGTGATGTATAGGCGTCTTTTGCTTCAACAACCGGTACAAAATCAGGCCCGTTATATTCTTCTTTTCGAGAATCCCACCAAAATTCTGCAGTTTCAAGCTCTTGTCCGAATAATCCTCGCTCTTTCATCTCCGAGGGAGGTATGACATTTTTCTTAGCCCATGCTATGCTTCTATTTTTGTTGTCCGTACCATATCTATCTGACTGTTTTTTGGCTTCTTCCTCATCATCCCATATTTTATTTTTTGAACAGGAGATCAGTGCGATTGATTCATTGAATCCATCAGTCCCTCTGGCGTGATGAACAAAGTTGCTAACTGAGTCGGTATCCCAATTCAGACCTGTTTCAGATTCAAGTTGTGATTCGACCAGTTCAGCGTCTTTCGAATTTAACCTGCTTAGGCCGTTTTTTGTTGATGTGTGAACTGAATACCAATTATTCCCACCATAATAACGGCTTACCTTTGCTCCATTTGATTCAATATCTGGCCGACCTTTTGCAATAAATCTTAGGTTCATTGCTTCTGCGTTTGCAAGAACTTGAGAGTTGAAAAAATTGGTTTCTCTAAATCTATTGATTTGTTTTATTAGACTTTGGCGATTGCCCGATGTGTTTTGTATCACATTACCCGTTAATGGATTGAAAATTTGTCTTTTTGAATAATAAATACGCATTGTTTTAGCCCCCAAATACTTCGAGTTCGTTCCTGCTTGAGCGCACATTGAGAGGATCAATCATTGGATTTAGTGGTTTTACCACATAACCCAATTTCATGCTTTTCAGTTGTCTGTCAGATATAATATCGTCCCAAAGACCAAGTTTTCCACCGCCTATTTCCATTCCATCTGTTTTACCTGTGATTGAACGTAAGGCCGATAGTTTGTCTTTCAAAACTATTTTCTGGCGAGAGTCTGCAAATCCGCCTTGGAGACCAACTATCTCTGCTAATGAAGGTGATTTGGTCGTTTTCCGACTAACCCTGCCAAGTATTTGTTCCATTTTATCCCCTGCCCAACCAGCCGAGCCTATGATTAGATGGCGTGGTTTATCCCCATTCGAGTCGTCGAGGTTTATTCCTGTACCTCCGCTTTGTGGCGTCATAATCATTACTTGAGATTCGCCATTTTGAAATTTATTGACCTCTTTAATTCCTTTTTGAGATTGAGTAAGTTGCGAGTAAGAAATCCCATCTCTTTCGAGCATTTCAATGATTATTTCAGTAGCACCCTTTCGACCAGGATACCACCCGTCTTTTTTATTTTTGAATTTAGCGAAAAGACCTGGACGAATACCTGACTTGACAAAATACCTCTCATTTAATTCTCTAACGCGTCTTTCTGCTTCTTTTTTGGTTAATTCATTGTCGTTTTCTTTCAATCCTCTGAAGGTTTGCTCTCCTGATGTTTTCAAAGCGACAACTACTTGCTTTCCATCCTCGATTGATGTTTTTATGTTTTCATAAATCGTTGGGATTTTTTGGTATTCTTCCCACCTTGCCAACTCAAGAGAGCGTTGGCCGGAGGTTGTTGCTGACTTTTTTACTTGGTTTGCGTAAAAATCTAAAATGTCTTCTTGCTCTAATTGAGCACCTTTATTCATTTTTACTGAACTTGAAATGATGCTGCCATAGAAAGGATAAGTTCGTCTCATCATAAGGCCTGATGCTATCAGTTGCTCTCTGTAATTTTCCAGCCTTTTCTTGATTGTCCTCGGTGGCAATACAGACGTGTAGTATTCAATTCCTCCTGCACCCTTCTCTTTTACAATACCCAGTGAATTGAATATTGTATCTTGATCTATTCCAGATACTCTTGAAAGAAAATAACCTGCACCTGGCGCTGTATCTAATGGGGTTGCAGTTGCAAATATCGCTTTGTCTGTTTCGATTGACCGTGAAACTTCTGATTGAAAAGACAACAGATTTTTCATGTTATGAGCTTCATCGTAAATAACTAAGCCATATTTTTCTCCTGCAATTTTTTGGCCTGCTTTACTTTTACTGGCAAGTTGGGTGTAGGTCGTAAATTGAAAGTCATTGGTGTTGATACCAAGTGCTTCGGCATCTTTTTTGAACGAACCATCGATTGTTTCCTTGTTTTCAGTGACGATTAAAACCTTAGATGAAAAGCCCGTTTTCGGGCTTTCTTTTTTCCACTGATCCGCTACTGCAAGTAATTGCCTTGTTTTTCCAAAACCAGTTCCGTCAGCAAGTAAGAATCCTCCATCGGATTTTCCTAAACTATTGTCTGGTCTGTCGAGTAAGGATGAAACCATTAAATCAACGCCTCGGCTTTGTTCAACGTCTAAATTATTACCATATGATGCAGAATAATTGTTTGATTGCGACATTGGGATTAAATTTTCGCCAATTACTACCATTTGTGGACGGCGGTTTTTTTCGTAAACTCTTGAATAAGTCCCTTTTTGTACAAACCTGCTGGAATTGCAGTTTTGACAGTTACAAATTGTTGAATGTTTGTCATAGGTTCTTGCGACATTATTCGTTATGAAGCGATTTTTGGGTTTTTGAAAACTGCCAATGGAGTTAATTCTCTTGTAACGCTTGGTTGCTGGGGATGAAGATTGAGAATAGAAGTTTAGATACGCTCTTTGACCCATAATAGGAATGGTTCTTACCAAGTATCCTCTCTGCCTTGCTAAGTTTGCTTCTTTCCTTTTCTGATTTTTAGTCCCTGGATTTAATGCACCGGTGTATTTTTTACCGTCTATGTTTCTTATCCTTGGACGCACATCAAATCACCAATCAGTATTTTTGGTAAGAGGATTTTCCTCTCATCATGGCTTTTGGAAAGGCTTTGGCTTTTTGCGATTTTGTACCGTATCGAGCAATATAATTTCGAATTTGGTCTCCTGCCTTTTGAGTAATGAAACGTCCGTCTGGAATATTGTTTTTAATTCTTTGAACTTCTTGCATAGCGCGATTGTTAGTTTGAATAGAGAATGCTTTTCCCCCACCAGTGGGTTTTAGCCTAATCGTAGAGTTTCCATTGCGATCCATACCAACTGCTGTGATTTGCAAAGAAGTGTTTGGAACTGAAATTGGGTTTTTGAGAACTTTGTTGCGGCCTTGCTTTAACCAATTTCGATTATACGTTCGACGGCCTAATTCATAATCAATCCAAGCTCCTTCTTTGTTTTGATAAACGGTTATTGGCTTGATTTTTAATTTGGAAACAAGACCTTCTCCCCTGCTTACATCACGGCGAATACTCATTTCCAAATCATTTTTTGCTCCCCTCGCTACTTCGAGAGAGGGCTTTTTACCTGGACTCGGAGAAATAATCTGCACTACGTTTCCTAAGTCATCAACAATCGCCATGCCTTTGAACGATGTTGCCTCATTCATTCGCTTTCGGCCATATGCCTTGACTGACCTACTTGCAGCAACAGTGGGAATAACTCTGTTCCGAAGTGGTTCTTTCCTCGAACCACCAGAAAAAATAGGTAAATATTCGTCGGCTGATTTCTTGCCCTTCTTTGCCATGGCTTCCTTGAAGCAATCGGTCTTATTGAAGGTGTTTGTTCAAATATGCCAATTAACACACTTTAGCATTCAGGGTAACTGGAGGCCAATTACTCTTGCATCGTTGAGAAGCGAAACGATCACTTCTCTCTGAGAGGGAACATATGTGATATGTCGTTTCCCATGCTCAGCCAAAGTCGAAATATGGCTCTCAAGCATTACATCGTGGTCGGGTCGCACAAGACTGATTTCCTCATCCCATGTGCATCCAGAATCATACCAAGCACCAATTTTCTCTTTGATGAAAGAAGATTGTAATTCATTTAATTTGACTACCCTTTGGAGTTTTTGCGTATATTCATCGTAATATAATCCATCGTGTCGCATCTTTGCAAGCATCCTATCTCGAGTACCCTTTCGCCACCGGTTAGAGCCGTTCCATTGAGGGGTCAATACTCCGTCCTCTTGAATTACAGCCATGTTCCTTTCAGAGTTCAACAATTCAAGATCTGTTGCTAATTCTTGATTTTCGTTGGCCCACTGCGTTTTAGAATATGAAATCAATGCCATCCTGCGGGATTCGAATAGTAGAGTTTCGTTTCGAGCAAGAAGACCTTGTTTGCTTGTTGATCCAACAGATTTTTTACTCGATTGAGTTTCGACAATTAGTTGTGTTGTAGTCAATGTATCAAGTTCCCAATAAGGCTTAAGTTTCCTGTTTTTATGTTCAGACTCTCTTGTTTTAAGACAAGCATCGCATCTGTAAACCAAATCATCGCATAAGTTAGTAGCGATATTCGATTCAGTGTATTTTGGATAGGGGTCTCCAGATAGTCTTTGGAGATTCTGACAAGTCACTTCAACGTCATTTGAATTGAAGCAAATACGCCCTCCAGATGTATTGAACTCAATTGGATGCCTGTCTTGAAGATTTATCGAAGATATAACTAAATTTGATTGACCATGCTTTGTTGCTTCGTATTTACCAATGAGTTCGATGTAGCGATTCAACATTCCATCAGGGTCATTCAATGGAATCGATATGTTTTGAGAAGGACTATTTGTATCGAAAAACAATATTGTCCTGAGTTGTTTCATTTCGCTATATTCTGTTTTACCAAGAACATTCTCCATGAAGAAAATTCTGGCTATTTCTTTTGGCAATCGCTCTTCAGTCATTGCCAATTGTCCTTTAGCGGTATTCAGCATCGATTCTAATTCTTTTATCTTCTTCTTTTGATTTTCTCTAATTACTTCCAAAGGATGCTTTGGCTCAATATTACCCAACAATGCCCTAAGAGCATCGGAATATACTTCACTGCAATTTATGTTTGGATCTTCTTTCGCAAGGTCATGTAGGTATTTTACATCGTATGGTAAATACAATGATACCGCACTACCTGTTCTTCTATTCTTATTACTCACTTTCAACACCTGTTTTCTAACGGAGATGCCAGCACTTCATAATGCTTCTCCAACAGGAGAAATAATCTTACTTTTTAAGTGGTAAGTCGCAGTTATCCCTTTTCCAAAAAAATCCTCGCCCCAAAAATCCCTCTCTTCTGTCTCGTCGTTTACAATATATCATACAATATATCATACAATATACAATAAACATTTTTTTTTTTTTTCATT
>Ga0181406_1000001_pt1 | contig 94590 bp, 105 predicted proteins | sample 29SPOviralmetaG_FD_130135 | JGI IMG/M metagenome (GOLD analysis project Ga0181406, IMG submission 130135) | Marine viral communities from the oligotrophic San Pedro Time Series (SPOT) site, San Pedro Channel, CA, USA - 29 SPOT_SRF_2011-12-20 | ecosystem: Environmental > Aquatic > Marine >... | reverse complement strand
TTTGTTTCTATGGTTAACGACGGTGCCTTTGTAGAGGCTATCGCTGACGCTCTTGGCCGTTCGGTCAACAGCATTCGTGGCAAGGCTCTGAGCCTTCTGCGCTCTGGCGATATCGATGCTATCCCCCGTCAGGAGAGCACTAAAGGTGCTTCAAATGCAGATCCTCTAGCAGACGTAGACGTTGCGTCTATGACTGTAGAAGCTATCGCTGAAGCGATTGGCAAGACTGCTCGTGGCGTTAAGACTATGCTTACTCGTCGCGGTCTGACTGCAGCCGACTATGATGGTGCCGCTAAGGCAGCTAAGGCTCAGTAAAATTTTTGATGTGGGCGGCTGACTCCTTCGGGAGTCGGCCTTTTTCTGTTCGGGGGAACGATTGAATATTTCCAGTGCTTTAATAAAGCAATGTGTTGCTGTGGGCGACTTTGAGACGTGGACTTACCTGCGTAAAGAGTACTTGCCTACAGAATATCATTTGCTTTATGACCACATTGACAAGCATTGTGAAAAACATCATGATTTCCCTTCGTTCGACGATCTTAAATTAAGTATTCGCCACGGCTTAACCCGGGATAAAGTATTTGCAATAGAAAATATCTCAGTAGATATTGATGCAGTTACTTTATTAGAATATCTCAAGAATGAATATGCACAGAGAGAGATATTAAACTCTCTTGACAAGTATATTGATAACTCAGTATTGTTCGCAGACGCACAAGAGTCTGTAAATGAACTGCATCAGATTGTCCTTGACGTAGAAGAAAAGGTTGATCTCGAACCTCCACAAGAGAGTATGCAACATATTGAGTTGTTCGAGAATGAAGAAGATATTGCAAAGTATCTTCCACTTGGTCTTAACGGTGCATATGACAGTGAGATTACTTTTAGCCCAAGAGATTTGGTTCTCATCGGCGGAAAGCGGGGTCAAGGCAAGTCCTTAACTTGTGCTAATATTGCAAACAATGTTGTCGAATCTGGCCGTTCAGCTATCTATTTTACCATTGAAATGGACAGTCGTGCAATACTGCAACGGTGTTGCGGGATCGCTACTGGCATACCTCAAAATCGTTTACGTTCAAAGAACTTGACCGTAGATGAGTGGGAACGAGTAAGCGCATGGTGGGCTGCTCGATATGATAGAGGCCTGGAAAGGTTGGAAGAATACAAAGAACACCGTAATTTTAGCGACTTACACCATAAGTTACGTACCGAGCATGAGCTTCTCCCGACTCAACAGCTCGACGTAGTTTATGACCCAGGTCTAACTCTTGCCCGTATTCGTGCAGAGTTGGATAAGAAAGTTGGTAAAATTAATGCTGGTGTAATCATTGTAGATTATATCAACCAAGTACGTAGGTCACATCTTCCTTCACGAGGTGGACAGTACGACTGGACGGAACAGATCGAAGTGAGTAAAGCACTCAAGTCTATGGCACAAGAGTATGATTGTACAGTAGTATCTCCCTATCAAACTGATGCTACTGGAGAGGCAAGATTCGCAAAAGGCATTCTCGATGCAGCAGATGCTGCTTTTGCTCTCGAAAGCTGGGAACAAGAAGATAACTGTTTAACATTTAATTGTGTTAAAATGAGATCTGCCAGCATGGAGAGTTTTACTTCTACTATGAATTGGGAGACTTTGAAGATAGGGCCTGAGTCAGAACTCACTCCCAAAGAACGAGATGCAGCTTCCGAGAAAAGCGACGAAGACATTCACGACCTCTGATAAAAATATTCCTTGACACTCCTGTCATTTTCATGTATAATATATCTTGAAATTGATGGGAGTTTTTTATATATGGGGATGGTATATGGATCGTTACGCTATGATGTCACGGGAAGAAAGAAGCGTAGTTATGCGCGAAAAACTAAGGTTAGCACGAGAGGGGGTATTCATGAGCCTCAACGAGTTAATTACCGCAGGTGTATGCCTGAGTACCCCTCAGCTCCCGACACAACTGGAGTTGCCGCTAGGGTGGAAAGCCTGCAATATACGGGAACCCTCGTTAAGGGTATCGGAACCATGCATAAATCTAATGCGATACCAATTATCAACGAAGAAGAAATGAAAGATTTAGCGAGGATGAGAAGATAATGCACGACGCACTTATGGAACATTGGAATACTCGTGATACTTGCCCTAACTGTGGAGAAACTTTAGAAGGGGACGGATATAGCAATGGCAATCCTGTACGATGTCCTAATGCTCTAGAAGAAGACTGGTGGTACTCCGAGCCAGACAGCGGACCGTGGCTGTGTAGTATTGATGAAGATTATGACGAGCCTACCGAAATGGATGAGTGGGCATCTTTTGATCCGGACTGTTAATGAACGTAGAAGATTTACTTAGCACTAAAGATATTCCTTTCATACCAAAGGGGAAAGACTTTGTTGTTCGTTGTTTGAACCCTGAACACGATGATCGCAACCCTAGTATGAGAGTGGATCAAATCACAGGCATTTTTAACTGTTTTTCCTGCGGCTATAAAGGTAGCATCTTTAAGCACTTCGGAGAAAAAGCAGATAAAATGGAATTACGGCGGCAGCTTTTGAAAAAGAAAATACAAGAAAAAAGATTAGAAGGAGTAGGACTCTCTATGCCAGAGGGTTATGCTCCGTACGTAGGAAACTGGCGAAACATTCGTCCAGAAACTTATAAAGATTTCGAAGCCTTTATACATTCAGGTAAAGACTTCAACGGTAGAATCTGTTTCCCAATACGAGACAGATCGGGTAGAGTTATTGCATTTCAATCAAGAACAACAACAGATCAAACACCAAAATATTTGTTCAGTCCTCCAGGGGTAAAGTTGCCCTTGTTCCCTGTAGTAGAACCAATACACGACACCATTGTACTGGTAGAGGGAATCTTTGATGTTATAAATTTACACGACAAAGGACTGACAAATGCGGTATGCTGCTTTGGAGTAAAGAATGTAACTACAGAAAAGTTACAAGTATTATCTGTACAGGGCATACAAAGAATAGATGTATTTTTAGACAATGATGAAGCAGGACAGAAAGGCTCAGAAGCAATAAGAAAACTATGTGAAGAAGTAGATATAAGTACAAGAAACATTGCTTTTGGAGATAAATATGCAGATGCAGGATCGTTGTCACAAACACAAGTTGATAAATTAAGGAATAAACTATATGGCTAAGGTAGCTATTGTTGAGAAACAACCTAGCAAAATTAAGTATGGACAATACTTTGATTTTGACTTTGACCAATATCAGTTGTGTTCAGACCCGACAATTAAAAGAATCTTAAAGCGGGATACTGATATTGAAATAGATATAGATTCTTATGACTGGCTAGTCCTCGTTGGCTCTGAGCCAGTGAAACATTTTACTACTGTAAATTCAGTTCAAGAATACTCAGGTAAAAAGGTAGATAAGAAATTCCTGCCTGTTATTAGTCCTGCTATGCTTGCATTTAAACCCGAAGCAAAGAAAGCTTGGGACGAAAGTGTAGAAAGTATTCATGGATATATCTCAGGCGAATTAGAGGATGCAGTTATTGATGATAGTATCGCCTTTGGTATTCAAGATACGGAGGAGGCAAATGAATTTATTCGTCGTGCCATCAAAGATCCATGCAGATACGTTGCTCTCGACTCTGAGACTACTGGGCTATACCCTAGAGATGGCTATATGTTGGGGATTAGTCTTAGTTATAATGGCAAGTGCGGGGCTTATATTGATACCGACTGCTTTGATGACAGCACTGAGTCACTTTTACAAACTTTATTTAATCAAAAAACCGTAGTATTTCACAATGCCAAGTTTGATATGGCATTCTTTGAGTATCACTTTCACTTTAAGTTTCCTCAGTTTGAAGATACTATGTTACTACACTATCTTGTGGATGAAAACCCAGGTGGTCACGGTCTAAAGCAGCTCGCAATCAAGCATACTAAGTACGGAGACTATGAGAAGCCAATGTATGATTGGATTGCTCAGTACAGAAAAGAGCATGGAGTTCTCAAGGATCAATTTACTTGGGATAGTATTCCTTTTGAAGTTATGAAAACTTATGCAGCTATGGATGCTGTAGTTACTTTCTTGCTATATGAAAAGTTGCTCGTTGTAAAAACTAATAAAAAACTAAAGAGTGTATATGATAATATCTTAATTCCTGGAACTAGATTCTTAATTGATACTCAGGATAATGGTGTTCCATTTGATAGAACTAGACTGTTGTTTGCCCAAGAAGCAATGCAGACAGACATTGATAATGCTATCTCTACGCTTTATGAGAATGATAAAATACGGAGGTTTGAAGAATTAAATGGAAAATCTTTTAATCCTAACTCTACCGTTCAGCTTCGTGGTCTTATGTTTGATTATTTGGGCCTCAAACCGACTGGAAAAAAGACTGGCACGGGCGCAGACTCTACTGACGCGGAAGTGCTCAAGGAACTCAGCCTTCAATCACCTGTACCGCAACTTATCTTGGACATACGACAAAAATCTAAAATCAAAAATACTTATCTTGACAAGATCATACCTCAATTGGATAGAGATTCTCACCTTCGTACAGGCTTTAATCTGCATGGTACTACTAGTGGTCGTCTCAGTTCTTCTGGTAAGTTAAATATGCAGCAGTTGCCTAGGGATAATCCTACTGTTAAGGGATGTATTAAAGCATCGGCAGGCCATAAAATAGTTGCCATGGATTTGACTACGGCTGAAGTATACGTGGCTGCAGTGCTAGCAAAAGACGAAGCTCTAATGGATGTATTTCGTAGTGGAGGAAACTTTCACAGTACAATTGCACATAAAGTATTTAGACTGCCCTGCGCTGTAGAAGAAGTAGCAGAACTATATGCGGATCGAAGACAAGCAGCAAAGGCTGTTACCTTTGGTATTATGTATGGTGCAGGGCCCGCCAAGATTAGCGAACAAGTCACAAAAGATAGTGGAAAATTCTTCTCCAAGAACGAAGCAGCAGAAGTTATTAATGATTACTTTGCTGCGTTTCATAGGCTAAAAGCATGGATAGAAAAAAATCAAAAATTTATTTTAACAAATGGCTTCACTTACAGTCATTTTGGGCGCAAGAGGAGATTACCAAATGTTAAAAGTACCGATCAAGGCATACGAGGTCATAGCGTTAGGTCTGGTCTTAATTTCTTGGTTCAGTCTGCTGCTAGTGATATTAACTTACTCGGAGCTATTGATATGGGAGAGTTTATAAAAGGGCAAAAAATGAAGTCTAAAATCTTTGCTTTAGTCCATGACTCGATTCTTGCGGAAGTGCCAGAAGATGAAATTGATTTCTACTCAGAGCATCTTCGTAGATTTGTTCAAATGGACAGGGGTGTATATATTACAGGAGCTCCTGTCGGCTGTGACTTTGAAATAGGGGAAGATTACTCGATGGGTAAGTTTAGTAAACTTTATGGCGATCACATATAGAGATATACGTTTAGTTACTTTTCCTGCCTATGCTCTGCCTTCAGGTAATTGGTATGGGCAGGATGGATTATTGTTTTTGGATGATAAAATATTGGATGATAAAAATATGAAAGGAGCCAGCTTAGGCATAAGAAGATTACAAACTCCTCATACAAATTTATTTCCTATAAAATACAAAATAACAGATTTAACGGGTATAATAAAGTCAAGTAAGAAGCATTTTATAGATAGTATGGGAGCTATTTTTGAATACGAAAAAACTAACTTCTTAAAGCTATCTTACTACAAAATAGAAAGAATAGAAAACTTAACAAAAGTGTCAAGACTACACTTACATGGAATTAAAAAACCTTTTATCGTACCCCGGCCTCCTCCTTCAGAAATACAGTATGCAGGAGTTTTGCATAACGGAGCCAGACCTTGGCTTCTATATGATTATTCAGAAACTAAACTAAAAGATACAAGAAGAAAAGTATGAAACTTAGTCAAAGACTAGACATAGTAGTTATAGTACTATTAATATTGTATGTACTTATTATATGAAAGCAGTACTTAGTAATCGTATTTACATGGACGCAAACTTGGAACTTCGTGAGAAGTTATCCAAGGAATTAACGTACAAAATAGCACCTCAGAATCCTAATGATCCTCCGATCATTATTAAGAATCTGCAGCGGGTGCGCGAAAATCTGGTATCAATACCAATCGGACGAGGAGATCTAATACCAAATGCGTATGAAATGGTGGACAAGAGGGTTATGGTTCCTGTTGATTTTCCTGAGTTTCAGTTTGTACTCCGCGAATCTCAACAAGCCGTCTATGACGAACTCGACGATAGCAGTATCATCAATGCGTGGGTAAGTTGGGGAAAAACATTTACAGGTCTTGCAATCGCAGGAAAGCTAGGACAAAAAACATTAGTAATTACACACACTGTTCCCTTGAGAAATCAATGGGCAAAGGAGGTAGAAAAAGTATATGGAATTACTCCAGGGATTATTGGTAGTGGTAGTTGGAATACCGATCCTTGTATTGTGGTTGGTAATACCCAAACACTCTACAGAAACATCGATCGAATTCGAAAACTTTTTGGAACAATTATCTTGGACGAAATGCATCACGTATCTTCGCCAACGTTTTCAAAAATTATTGACAGTAGTCACGCACGGTACAAAATCGGACTGAGTGGCACAATCGAGCGAAAAGATGGAAAGCATGTAGTCTTTCGTGACTACTTTGGTAGCAAACTGTTTCAACCTCCGAAAGAAAATTTTATGACTCCGAGCATTGATATTTATCGCTCGGAAGTACGCTTTATGGATGGTGCAAATATTCCATGGGCAAATCGGGTAAACAACCTGGCAAACAATGAGGAATATGTTCATAGTGTCTCGTTACTTGCATCCTACTATGCAGCACGAGGGCATAAGGTACTTGTAGTATCAGATCGCGTGCACTTTCTTAAGACTTGTGCACACTTAGTAGGAGAAAAAGCAATTTGTGTAACAGGGGAAGTGCCCCACGAAGAGCGCGAAAGCCTCATTGATGAGATAAATTATGGAAATAAAGAAATACTTTTTGGTACTCAAGCGATCTTTAGTGAGGGGATTTCAGTCAATTCCCTCTCTGTCCTTATACTCGGTACCCCTATCAACAACGAACCCCTCCTCACCCAGCTCATCGGAAGAGTTATACGAGAGCAAGAGGGAAAACGAGACCCTGTAATTGTTGATATTCATCTTAAAGGAAAAACTGCAACTCGTCAAGCTTCTAATCGTATGGGATACTATATGAAACAAGGGTATTCTATTAAAGAGCTTGGAGCCACAAAAAATAGTTCTTGACATTTACTTCAAATGTGTGTATAATATGTTGTTATATGATTGGAATAAAATCTTCGAAGTAGCCGATGGCAATACTTTTACTATATTTATTATCTTTAAAATGATTACTGCAAAATTAGTGCCTGAAAACAAGTACGACCCTATCTTCGAGTTAAGTAAGAAATCTTTTGACGGGGAGTCTTTTATGCTTCACCCGGACATTCTTTTATTCAATGCATATAAACACGAGTACCGCGAGATAGCCCAGTATATCGCGTTGTGCTCTTTACGTCCAATTTCGGACTATTCAGCAACTGGGAAAATAGATCTGGATACATATCTTGTGGATCTAGATTACGAACTTTTCAAAGATAACAGTCTACTTCGTATAGAAGATGATACAATTCACTTTATATATGAAGAAGTCCCAAAGGAGAAATTACACTAATGGCACTATCATTTAACAAAGCCGCAGGCGGCGCAAAGAAGTCTAGCATTACATCTTATTCATATCGTGACGGGGACAATGAAGTTCGTCTCGTAGGCGACGTACTCGCACGGTATGTCTACTGGCTAGAAGGTAAGAACGGAAAGAACATTCCTTTTGAGTGTCTTTCTTTTGATCGCAACGAAGAGCGATTCAACAACATGGAAAAGGATTGGGTACGTGAGTACTATCCTGATCTAAAGTGTGGCTGGAGCTATGCTATGCAGTGTCTTGACCAAGGAGAAGTCAAGATTATCAATCTCAAGAAGAAGCTCTTTGAAGCTATTCTTACAGCAGCAGAAGACTTGGGCGATCCTACAGATCCCGAAAGCGGATGGGATGTTAAGTTCAAGCGAGTAAAGACTGGACCTCTGCCCTACAATGTAGAGTATCAACTCCAAGTCTTGAAGTGCAAGCAGCGAGCTCTTGGTGAAGATGAGATGACAGCTATCTCTGAGCTAAAGTCAATGGATGATGTTATGCCTCGTCCTACGCCGGATGCACAAAAGAAGTTGCTCGATGAGATTCGAGAAGAGGCAGCAGATGTTGACGAAGAACTAGGTGAAGAGTTTGACTTGACATGATTTTATTTACGGCAGACTGGCACATAAAGCTAGGTCAGAAGAATGTGCCCAAAGAGTGGGCACTTAACCGCTACGGATTATTCTTCGAGCAAATACATAGTCTCGAAAAGCAATGCGAAATGCATATTATTGGTGGTGATCTTTTTGACCGTCTGCCTAACATGGAGGAACTGGAACTCTACTTCTCGTTTATTCGGGAAGTAGGGATTCCAACTCTTATCTATGACGGTAATCATGAAGCTACAAAGAAAAATAAAACCTTCTTTACTCAACTTAAACAAGTAACTAGAGATATAAACCCTCTTGTAAAAATAGCGGATATTTCATATTATGATTCCGATCTTGGTTTTAGTATTCTTCCTTACGCCGATCTCCACAGAGAAGGAAGCATTGAAAAATTTATATCAACAGCACCACTCTTTACTCATGTACGAGGAGAAATACCTCCACACGTCAAGCCAGAGGTGGACTTAGACAGGTTCGAGGATTTTCCCATAGTATTTGCAGGAGATCTACATGCACATAGTAATACTCAAAGAAATATTGTGTACCCCGGGTCTCCTATGACAACTTCTTTTCATAGAACAGAAGTTAAAACAGGATATTTGCTTATAAATCCAAACGATTGGTCTTGGATATGGGAGCCTTTTGATCTTCCGCAATTGATACGAAAAACTGTATCAGATCCAAGTGAAATGGTTCCTACCAACTATCACCATACGATTTATGAGATTGAAGGAGATATGCAAGAGCTTGCCAATGTAAAAAATAATGATCTCTTAGACAAAAAAGTAGTAAAGAGAAATACAGAAGCAACTTTAATTATAGATAATGAAATGACTCTTGAAGAAGAGTTAGTTGAATATTTAACATATATACTAGAAATCTCAGAAGCGCAAATACCAAACATAATAGGTGTATTTAATGATTACTCTGCAAAAATTACGATGGAGTAACTGCTTTAGTTATGGAGAAAACAATGAGTTAGATTTAAGCAGTAATACTGTTACTCAACTTGTTGGTACTAACGGGATGGGGAAGTCCTCCATCCCGTTAATTATAGAGGAAGCCCTTTACAATAAGAACTCCAAAGGCATCAAAAAAGCAGACATACCAAATCGATATGTTAATCAAGGTTATAGTATACACTTAACCTTTACTAAGGATACTAAACAATATGAGGTTCTCATCGACCGAAAGTCCAGTATTAAACTTCGACTCCTCGAAAATGGCGAGGATATATCCTCACATACCGCAACCAATACCTATAAGACACTGCAAGATATTATCGGTATTGATTTCAAAACATTCACCCAATTGGTATATCAAAACACTAGCAGCAGCTTACAATTTCTCACAGCGACCGATACGAATAGAAAAAAATTCTTAATTGATTTACTACATTTAGAGCACTATGTTAGGTTATTTGAGTTGTTCAAAGAAGAGTCTAGGAAGCAGACTGTTAATCTTGCAAGCGTAGAATCAAAGATAGCAACGATAGAAAAATGGTTGCAAGATAATAAATTGACCGATACAACCATACTGCCACTGGAAGAAATTTCAATCGACACATCAAAAGACGAAAAGGAATACGCTGAACTCTCATTAGAAATTAAAAATATTTCTGAAAAAAATAAAAAAATTAATCAGAACAATACATATAAAGAAATGCTGGGTGAGATTGATCTACAAAAAGCACAATCTTGTACTGTAGCAGAAAAACAATCGTATGATAGATTGCAATCGGACTTAGGAAATCTTCGCGGGGTCGTAGCGGGGTCAAAGAAACTACTGGCAAAGCTAGAGAAACTAGGAGATCATTGCCCTACTTGTGAGCAAGGAGTAGATCCCGAGTTCAAACAGTCGCTAATAGATACAGAAACAAAAAAGATTGCAGAAAATAGAAGGGAAGAATATGAAATTGAAGGAAGAATATCAGAAATTAAGCGAGACAATGCCGAGTATGACAATGCCAGAAAAATTGAAAGAGAATGGCAAGAAATTTATCGAAGTATTGACCGAACTTTACCAGTGGCCCTCTTGGACAAAGGAGAGCTTGAAAGCCGCTTGGGAAGAATACGAGCTGACTTGGTTCAAGCACAAGAGTCTTTGGAAAAGATCACAAGAGGTAACGAAAAGATCACAAGACATAACACAAGAATTCAAGTAATCCAAGAACAGACAGACAACTTTTTAGCCCAGCTTGAGGAGCAACAGGCACAGTTTGAAAGCTACAAAGAAACTGCAAATAATTTAGAAGTTCTAAAGAAAGCATTTAGTACAAATGGATTGATTGCATATAAAATCGAAAATCTTGTAAAAGATCTAGAAGAACTTACAAATCATTATTTGGCGGAACTATCAGATGGAAGATTCACATTGGAGTTCGTTGTTTCAAACGATAAGCTTAACGTTCAAATTACTGACAATGGGAATATTGTCGATATCTTGGCTTTATCTAGTGGCGAGCTTGCTAGGGTAAATACGGCTACTCTTATTGCTATTCGCAAACTAATGAGTAGTATATCAAAGTCTAAGATAAATATATTATTCTTAGATGAAGTTATCGCAGTTTTGGACGATGCAGGGCGAGAAAAATTAGTGGAAGTATTATTAGAAGAAGATCTAAATACTTATGTTGTTAGTCACGGATGGACACATCCTCTACTTGAAAAAGTAGAAGTTGTTAAATCAGGAAATATATCGAGGTTAGAATGACAAATGAAGAAATGACACTTACTACGGGGCATCTTATGATAGAAAATATGAAGGAGTATTTGCTTGGTAAGTGTAAATACCACGAAACAAATGTTAAAGTTTACTTTTTAAATCCTGTTGGTATCGGAGAACATCCAGATATTCTTGGAGCTATTGAGACAGAGCTAGAAAAGCTCGCAGAGTATAAAGAAAAATTAGATGTACTTCGACAGATAGAGAGGAGCTTGTGGTAGACAGCAGAGCAAAGGGCGCTCGAGGAGAGTATCTAGTAAGAGATTTATTAAGAGAACATACCGGCCTTCAGTTTGAAAGAGTCCCGAGTTCCGGGGCTCTTGAGTATTTGAAGGGAGATTTGTATGTTCCGCATGAAAAAAATAAGTATTGTATAGAAGTAAAAAACTATTCTGAGTCTCCTCTTACTGATAAAATTTTTACTGCGCCTAGAACAAATAATCTTATTCGGTGGTGGGTTAAGTTGTTAAAACAAGCCGCAGGCGGTAACCAGGAGCCTCTCTTGTTTTTTAAATATAATCGCTCTCCTATATTTGTAGTTACAGATACGCCTCCTGAAAAAACAAAAGAGTATATGTTCATATGCTTTTTGCAGTGCTTTGTATTACTTGCTAACGAATGGCTAGAAAAAGAACAACCGGAGTTTTTAAATGGCATTTAGTTTTGAGGATAGAATATCAGATACAAAAACAACACTGATAGTAGATGCACTAAATCTTGCATTTCGATGGAAACATCAAGGAAGAACAGACTTTAGATATGACTATCAAAAAACAGTACAATCTCTTGCGTCCTCTTATGGGTGCAGTGAAATAATTATAGCAGCAGACTGGGGATCTTCTTCATACAGAAAAGAACTGTACCCTGACTACAAACAGAATAGAAAAGAAAAGTTTGCAGAACAAAGTGAAGAAGAAAGAATTGCGTTTGAAGAGTTCTTTGAGGAGTTTGAAGCAACACTTGAAGTGCTTGCAGAAGATTATATACTACTTCGATACAAAGGAGTAGAAGCAGATGATGTTGCTGCACATCTAGTAAAGCATAAAAATGTTTATGATTTAGAGAATATATGGCTAGTATCAAGTGACCGAGACTGGGACTTACTTATTCAAGATACTGTAAGTAGATTTTCTTATGTGACGAGGAAGGAAGTCACGCTAGAAAACTGGTCACAACACTATGACGTAAAACCAGAAGAATATATTTCTTTAAAATGTTTAACAGGAGATAAAGGGGATAATGTTCCAGGAATTCCTGGCATAGGACCGAAACGAGCTCAGCAACTTATAGAGCAATATGGAAATGCTTTTAGTATTTATGAAGCAATACCTATTAATAGTAAGTATAAGTATATACAAACTCTTAATGAAAATGCGGATCAAATCTTAGCGAACTATGAACTTATGGATTTAATAACTTTTTGCGATGATGCAATAGGTAAGGCTAATATAGTAGATATTGAGAGTAAAATAAATGAATATAGAAATTGATTTTCGTAGAGATCGTTATCTCTCGCAATTTAGTATAAGAACACTACAAGATAGATACTTAGTTGATGGAGAAGGGTCTCCTCAACAGGCATTTGCACGAGCAGCGGAGGCATTTGCAGATGATGAAGAACATGCCCAGCGATTGTATGATTACGCTAGTAAACTCTGGTTCATGTTCTCTACTCCCATCCTTAGCAATGGAGGCACTAAGCGGGGCCTTCCTATCTCTTGCTTTCTTAATTACGTGGATGATAGTAGAACTGGTATCACCGACCACTATACAGAGAATGCGTTTCTCAGTTCAGTCGGTGGCGGCATTGGTGGTTATTGGGGTGATATACGTTCAGTGGGTTCGAAAACCAGTAATGGATCTGAGTCTACAGGCGTTATACCATTTCTTAAAGTCGTAGATGCAGAGATGCTTGCATTCTCGCAAGGCGTAACTAGGAGAGGGAGCTATGCTTCGTACTTACCAATGTCTCATCCAGAAATTGAAGAATACTTGGATATGCGAAAGCCGACTGGAGGTGATATTAATCGTAAGTCTACTAACTTGCACCATGGTGTTATTATTCCTGACGATTTCATGCAGCTTATAGAAGGGGCTACAAAAGAAGAAGGATTTGATGATAGTTGGCCCTTGATTGATCCAAATAGCGGTATTACAACAAAAGTAGTATCAGCTAAGACTCTTTGGGTAAAACTTATTCAGAATCGAGTGGAGACCGGAGAGCCTTACATTATGTTTGGCGATACAGTGCAGGAGGCACTTCCAGAGTGCCAAAAAGATCTTGGATTAAAAGTAAATCAGTCCAATTTATGTAGTGAAATTACACTTCCTACAGACGAAAATCGTACCGCAGTATGTTGTCTCTCAAGTGTAAACTTGGAAGAATACGATGAGTGGAGTAACGATCCTCAGTTTATTCCTGATCTTGTTCGTATGTTAGATAATGTACTCACTTATTTTATCGAGAATGCACCTAATGAACTAGCAAAAGCTAAGTATAGTGCAGAACGAGAAAGAAGCATTGGCTTAGGAGCAATGGGATTTCATGCCTATTTACAAAGACATAGTATACCTTTCGAATCATTCCAAGCAAAAAACAGAAACATGGCAATGTTCTGGCACATCAAATCCTGTGCAGAAGCGGCAAGCGAAAAACTTGCTCAAGAGCGCGGCGAAGCTCCTGATGCTATCGGGACTGGTCGTCGTAATGTACATCTTCTTGCCATTGCTCCTAACGCTAGTAGTTCTATTATCTGTGGCAATACTAGCCCTAGTATTGAGCCATATAGAGCTAATGCGTTTACTCAAAAAACTAAAAGCGGATCTAGCTTACAAAAAAATGAGTATCTACAAGCTGTATTACAAGAAATAGAAATGGATACAGAAGAAGTATGGAAAGATATTGTAACAAATGGAGGCTCTGTTCAACATCTAGAATTTTTAGATGAATGGACAAAATATGTATTTAAAACCGCTGTAGAAATAGATCAGAGGTGGGTAGTAGATATGGCGGCAGACCGACAAAAACAAATTTGTCAAAGTCAGTCTCTAAATATATTCTTTCCTTCGGATGTATCAAAACAAGAGCTGCACTCAATACATATGATGGCATGGAAGAAAAAAGTAAAAACACTTTACTACTTGCGTAGTGAAGCACATAAAAGAGCAGAAAATGTATCAGATGAAGTTCTACGACAAAGAATATTTGAGTCGATGGACGAAGACGCTTGCGTAGCGTGTGAAGGGTGAATATGAATTTATTAGCAGAAAGAGAGTATTACAAGCCTTTTAACTATCCTTGGGCTTATGAGCATTACAAAAATCAACAGCACATGCATTGGCTTCCTGATGAAGTCAATCTTGCTGACGATTTAAAGGATTATCGGGAGAAACTAACACCTGGAAATAAGAAACTGATTAATCAAATCTTTCGTTTCTTTACTCAGGCAGACGTAGATGTTTGCTGTGGCTATGCTACACATTATCTACCAACATTTAAGCAGCCTGAAATAAGAATGATGCTTTCTGCATTTGCCGCAATGGAAGCAGTACATCAAGAAGCATATTCTTTGCTTTTAGAAACTCTAGGGTTTGGAGACGACGAGTACCAAAAATTCATGGAGCATAAAGCCATGATGGATAAGCATGAACATCTATCTAACTTTGGTATGGATACTCCGATGAATATTGCAAAAACTATGGCTATTTATTCCGGGTTTACGGAAGGAGTGCAGCTATTTAGTAGTTTTGCAATTCTATTGAACTTTCCTCGTCACAATCTTATGAAAGGCATGGGACAGATTGTAACTTGGAGTATTCGAGACGAGAGTCTGCATGTAGAAGGAATGTCTCAGTTATTCCGAACCTTCATTGCAGAAAATCCAGAACTTTGGAATGATGATCTAAAGTATCAAATTTATTGTGCAGCAGAGCGTACAGTAGAATTAGAAGATGCTTTTATTGATCTTTGTTTTGAAGATGCTGATGTTCCTGATCTTACAGCAGAAGAAGTAAAGGAGTATATTAGATACATTGCAGATCGAAGATTGCTGGGTCTCGGCATGAAAAAGATTTTTCATAGTGAGAATAATCCTTTGCCGTGGTTAGACTATATGCTGAATGCAGTAGAACATACAAACTTTTTTGAAAATCGTGCTACCGAATATGCTCGTGCTAGCACCACAGGTAACTGGCAAGACATATTTAAATAGGAGAATAGATGAAAATTATCAACGAAGACAATCCGACGCTTGTTCTCGGGGGAGAAGAGCATGAGATTGAAAAACTTAATGAGACCTCAAAGTACTATATTGATCAGGTACAGGATCTTAATACACAAATGCTACAAATTAAAGCAAAACTACACCAATGTGAAGTAGCTCGAGCAGGATTTGTAAGTCTATTGGCATCAGAGATTGAAGCACAAAATAAAGTGTTTAAGGATGGAGAAAATGAAGAAGGAACTGGAGACGAAGTCAGCAGCGACTGATTCTATAGAGCTTCGTCCGGAGTCGGAGTGGGAAAACGAGGGAGAGGGAGCTCCCGACCCTACTCCTGCTTCTGACTTATCAGATAAAGCTATCTCATATCTTGCTCAAATTCAAGATTTACAAGAACAATTAGAGCAAGAGAAGTTAAAAGTTGAACGACTTGAAATGGCAATACGTGGATTCACAATGGCACTTCAAGAAGAAATAAAGGGGCTCTAAGCCCCTTTTTTATTACCCTTGTAAAGCTGCTGTCGGCGCAGTGAAGTTTGAAGTGTATCTAGCTAAACCTTTTGTTACACGAAAATCGCTTAGGTATGCATTTAAATAATGTTCGATACTGTGTCTACATCCAAAGTAAGAATGAGTAAGATTTGTAGAGTAGTTTGTATTATCTGTAGCACTTTGATTTTCAGTCCCATCATAGAATAGTTTTAAGGTTGAGCCACTTCTGCAGAATGCAACATGGACCCATTGACTTGTAGATGGATTACTCGCAGCAGTAAGAATTACGCTACCTCCACTTGCCCACTGAAGTATTGTGGCATTTCCTCCCCCGTAACCATGAGCTACACTCCAAGCGCCTGTAGTTTGACTACTATTTCTGCCATCATATACATAATCATAGCTTCCTATCGCATTATAATAAATCCAATATTCTACTGTAAAATCGCCCGTTCCAAAAGCCCACTCTCGACCAGGTTTTACAATAATATAATCACCATTGTCATCAAATTTTATTGAAGATGTTAAAAACTTATTTTGAGTAGTAGAGGATTTTACATCTCCTACTAACTTTATTTGTTGAGCAACTTGAGCCTTATCAATGATGCCTGCGTCTGTACTTTGTACAAGTAGTTTTGTGTTTGTAACTGCTGTAAGAGGAGCAGTTGGAGGAGTAAAATCCGCAGTATAAAGTGCTGTTCCTTTTACTACACGAAAATCACATATATTAGATTCTGCTAAGGGATTACTACCGTCAGCTCCCATTGCTCCTATTATAAATGCATGTCCATTATCAGTTACAGTAATAGAACTAGTAACTGATACTCCTGCTTTTCCATTAATGTAAAGTTTAAAACTAGTTCCATTTCTTACAATTGCAAAATGATTCCACTGGCCAGTTTTAAAAGTTATACTTGAAGCTGTGTTGATTGCCCAAGAACCAGACTGTGCAACTAAAAGGGAGGGTTCGCCCGTGCTAGTGCCTCCAAAATATATTAAAATTCCGTTTGCTTCACTACTATTTGCTCGTTTTGAAAGTAATCCATTCATTCCGCCCGGAGTTACAACTGGATAATACCAACCTTCTATTGTAAAATCCGAACTACCCATATCTAAATCTGCGTGATCCGCAATACTTAAATAATCACCAGTACCATCAAAATGCGCAGAACCTCCATGACTACTGGCAGAGTACTCTTGTTCGTCATAAGGTGCAAATGGTAGTGTTTTAGTATTGCCATTTACAGCTATACTATGGCCTGTAGTAGAACCATCAGCAATATAAGGTAAGTGACAAGCAAGGAAAGTAGTGTTTGTTACTGCTGTAAGAGGCTCGGTCGGAACTGTTATAGATGTTTGTGTAGCATCGTAGGCAGAGCTTCCTTTTAACCATCTCATATCTCGAATATATCCGTCTACTTCATAGCCTCCACTATCATATCGACCAATAGTTGCATGAGAAAAATCAACTGCTGCACTTGACTGCACTGTTGCAGTTCGACTACCATTACTAAATATACTCATTGTAGTTCCAGATCTACAAAGAACCACATGATTCCATGTCTTAGCAGTGGCGGCCCCTGTAGAACTTGGTATTACTGTAGCGCCCCCACCTCCACTTTGATAATACCAATAGTTGGACTCATGGTAGATAAACTGATTATGACTATTATTTGGAGCAGAAATCATTATATGTATGTTTCCACTATTTCCAGTTACCGTTTCAGGCCACCAGAAAAATTCCATACTGAAATCACCTGTTCCAAAGTCATGTTCGGCTGAGTCTGTTACTTTTAAATAATCTGTTGTGCCATCAAAATAAGTTGAATATCCTCCATGTCGATAAGGACTAAATGTAGTTTGATGTGCGTCTCCTGCTACAGTAATTGTATGGTCGTTTGTAGACTTATCGTCAAAAGAAGTGTTAACAGCATTGTTTGCCCCTACTGAAGTAATGAGTGCTGTAGTATACTTTTGATTCTGAACCTTAAACTGTAATGTAAAGGAAGATACAGCAGTTGCCAGATTTACACCATCACTTGCACGGAAAGTAAGACTGAAAGTTCCTGCGTGAGCTGTATTTGTAGAAGGAGTAATCGTAAATACGTTTGTATTTGAACCCGTTCCTTGAGCTACTGTTGCAGAATTTCCAGAAGTATCCGAAGCAATACTGTAAGTAATTGGTATGCCTTCGGGGTCAGAAGCTGTAATCGTTACAGTCGTAGCAGTACCATCAATTGCTAAAGCATAACTCGAAGCTACACCACTAATAGTTGGATTTGTATTAATAAGTGCAATATTATACCAACCAGTACCATTCCATATGTATAACCGATTTGTAGCACTTACAAAAGCCTGGTTGCCAGTAATATTTCCAGAAGTAGGCAGGGCAGCAACATTTGCATATACAGTTGCAGTTGGGCCTGCTACCTCTGTAGCAGTAGTATCCCACTTATTTTTTGCACTATTGTATGTATACGTACGCCCACTGATTGTTTGCGTAGCTCCATTTGATGGACTGTCTGTAAAATTAATTGCCATTCTTTACTCCTTAGAAAGTTATGCTACCGCTTGCAGTAAACTTGTATACATTAAAAGATCCGTCAGTAGTTAGAGTCGGGGATCCAGTAGTTGATGCGGCCGTTGAAGTAGTTCTGATAATAACAACTCCAGAGCCCCCTGCACCTCCAGTATTATTGTGCTCTGAGCCCGCGCCTCCACCGCCGCCAGTATTTGCCGTACCGGGGTAGCCGTTACCACCATTCGTGGATGAGTTCACTCCAGCACCACCACCACCTTGGCCTCCGCTAGCAGGAGACTGACTTGCAGGATGGTGAGCACCGGCACCGCCACCAGCATAGTAAGTAGCTGTTCCTGTTATGCTTGACTCTATACCATCACCACCATGTCCTGGCCCATCAGTGTTTCCAGCTTCGCCAGCACCACCACCGCCACCACCGAAGTCAGTAGCACTACTATTATCTGCTCCAGCGGCTGCGCCTGCATTTCCTTGGCCAGAGGTAGCTGATCCGCCAGCACCGTTATTTACAGCACCTCCACCACCAGAACCTCCAGTGCCTCCTGCACCGCCATTATATATTCCTCCTTTACCTCCTCCAATCGCTGTAAGAGTAGTAAATCCACTACCAGATATTACACTATTTGCTCCATCTGAAGCAGCTCCAGGACCTGTTGCAGAGCCATTTCCTCCGGCTCCAACTGTAACTGTGTATGTTGTTCCTATAGCAAGAGTACTACTTCCGGTAAGAAGTCCTCCAGCACCTCCACCACCACCAGACTGTGTACCTCCGCCACCTCCGCCAGCTACAACTAAGTATGTAATATCAGGATTAAAGCTAAGATTAAAGTCCACAAAACGAGTAGAAGTCTGTATGCCATCAGAGGCACTTAATCTTGCTTTAAAAGACCCTGCATGACTCGAGGTTGTAGAAGGATCAAAAGTAAAAGTACCAGTACTTTGATTAATAGTTGTATCTGCTGCAAGCTGCGTGGGTCGAGTATTTGTAGAGTTTGCATAAGCAATACCATAAGTAATTGCAGTACCTTCAGGATCTACTGCCTGCATTTGTACTGTGCTAGTGCTGCCATCCTTATTTAAAGAATGACTCGTAGGTGGTTCTGTATAAATTATTGGACTTTCACCGTCACCTGTCGCGTCTGCACCATCTGATCCACCAGAAGGATTTAGCTGTACCCACTGTGCAGAAGAGCCATCATTGTAGTAAATATACGTTTTTGCTACGCTTGAATCGAACCATAATGCACCTGTTTCCGGATTTGAGGGAGGATTATCTCCTACAGCAACAGCATCAGCACTCGCCTTCCACACAGCTTTTGAAGAATTATAAGTGTACGTAGTTCCGCCAAATGTATGTGTGGCTCCATTCGATGGACTATTTGGAAAGTTAGTTGCCATTCTTTACTCCTTAAAAAGTTATACTACCGGTGCCTGCTGTAAATGTATAAACATGCCATCCGGATCTGCCGCTAGTGTCTACAGTATAAGTTCCTGCTACAGTTGCTGCTGCCTCCTGCGCTGCGATAATTACTACGCCCGAGCCACCGTCTTTTGCGCCCGCGCTACTACCATTACCACCGCCACCGCCGCCAGTATTTGCGGTACCTGCCGTTGAATTTGCAGAAGTGCCCCCAGCTCCCCCGCCTCCAGTAGTAGCAGCAACAGTATTTGAACCAGTATTACCGCCTGCTCCTCCACTAGCTCGTACTACAGAAGAACCTGTTATCGAAGAAGCCAAACCAGCACCCCCAGCACCTCCAGCGCCTGATGTACCATCTGCGCCCGCACCTCCAGCACCACCGCCTCCACCACCACCTCTACTACCGGCCGAGGTGGATGCTCCACCATCATTACCTTGACCAGAAGTACCTGCTCCTCCAGCACCCCCGTAACGACCGCCACCACCTGATCCACCATCTCGTCCAGGGCCCGCCCAAGGAGATGAAGCGTGTCCACCTTGACCCCCTCCTCCACCAGTTGCTGTTATGGTAGAAAATACAGAGTTGGCCCCGTCTGTTGAAGAGGCACTAATACCATCAGATGTTGGATTACCTGTACCCCCTGCACCTACAGTAATAGAGTAAGTTGTGCCAGGTGTTAAAGAAAGGCCAGTACCAGTACGATAACCACCAGCACCTCCACCACCACCACCTGCCGAACCGGCAGCACCCCCACCACCGCCAGCAATAACCAAGTAGTCTACATCTACGGTAAAAGCTAAACTAAAATCTACAAAACGAGTAGCGTGTGTAATTCCATCTGAAGCACTTAAACGTGCTTTAAAAGTACCTGCATGAGAACTATTTGTAGAGGGGTCAAAAGTAAAAGTACCAGTACTTTGATTAATAGTTGTATCTGTTGCAAGTTGATTTGGTCGCGCATTTGTAGCATTTGCATACGCAATTCCATATGTAATTGCAGTTCCTTCAGGATCAACTGCCTGCATCTGTACTGTACTAGTACTGCCATCCTTATTTAAACTGTGCGTAGTAGAAGGCTCGGTATAAACAATCGGAACTTGTCCATATCCAGTAGCAGCAGCTCCTGCGGCTCCTGCGGCTCCAGTGGCTCCAGCAGAGCCAATTACTTCAACCCATTGACTAGAATCAGTATCTTGATAGTATACAAACATACCGCCATCATCAGTATCGTACCAAAGATCGCCATCACTTGGAGAACCTGGGGCAGCATCAGAAGTGCTCACCGAAGCGCCGCCTCCCCCGCCTCCGCCGGAACTTGCGGCTGCTGTCCAGTAGCCCTTACTCGAATTATAAGTATAAGTAATTCCACCAACAGTTTGTGTAGTGCCGTTGGCTGGATTATCTGGTAAATTTACTGCTGCCATTGTATTATCCCTCTAAAGCTGCCGTTGGTGGCGTAAAATTCGCTGTGTATCTTGCTAAATCTTTGGTTATACGAACATCGCTCTGGTAGCCTGTAAAAAATTCAGATGCATCGTGTTTAGCTCCTATTGTAAAATTATTATCTGTGTAGTTTCTGGCCGTTGTATAGGTGCTTCCTGTTTGAGTTCCATTTAAAAATACTTTTTGATCTGTGCCGCTTCTTGTAAAAGCCCAGTGATACCATGTATTTGAAGAAATAGCACTTCCTTTTGCTCCGATAAATGCTCCGGAATAAACATAAAAGTCTCCTGCACTTATTGCCATAACCCAGCCAGTTGTCGATCCTCCGCTACCTCGTGTTTCTGCGATAGTAATATAATTTGAAGGAGATGCTGTAAGATAGAACCATCCTTCTGCTGTAAAATCTCCACTACCAAAATTTCCTATATCTTGGTCGTCTGCCTCGATATAATCTCCAGTACCATCAAAGTACATAGAGCTTGAAAGAAACTTTGTTTGAGTTGTAGACGACTTTGTATTTCCTAAAAGTTTAACAAATCGGGGAGTTTGAGCCTTATCAATGATACCTGCATCTGTACTCTGTACAAGTAGTTTTGTATTTGTAATTGCTGTAAGAGGCGCAGTAGTAGGAGTAAAATTAGAAGTATAAACTGCAGTACCATTTACTACACGAACATCTGCTATATTTCCATTAAATGCTCGTGCGGCAATTCCAGGGTACTGTCCAATTTGTATAAATGTTGGCTGAGTTACAGTTCCTGTTTTTGTAACTGTTGTCGCATCTGCTACACCATTTATATATAATTTACAGTTTCCTGAGCTGCTTCCATTTCTAACTAGTGCTAAATGAACCCATTGATTTAAAGGCAAAGATCCAGTTGCATCCGTATAAGTCATTCCTACATTAAAATGTAGTTTACCGTTTGACCTGCCAAGAATATTCCATCCTGTACTTTGGCTGTCATGAGAAAAACCGAAAATTCCAGCATAATCATTTGTATGTGCATTGCAATAAACCCAGCACTCTGCAGTAAAATCACCTGTAAATGTAAAGTCAGAGCCTCCAGTAATTTGTATACTATCACCAGAGCCATCACAAGCTATTGAACCACCATTTTCTGCTGCATACGATGAATAGTCGTATGGAGCAAAGGGTTTTGTACTCGGATCGCCTGTATCTACTGTTACAGATAGAGGACTAGCGGATTCATCAACAATATAAGGTTTACGAAGTGCAAGTAACTTAGTATTAGTAACTGCTTCCATTTTTTCCGTGGGAGGAGTAAAACCTGAAGTATATACCCCTGTGCCTTTAGTTATACGAACATCATGAATATATCCTGTTGCATATTGGCCGTATGTTTGTGGCCGTCCCATAAATGAAAGCATATTATTAGAGTTTGGAATATTTACTGTGTTACTTCCATTTGCAACAGAGACGCCATTCTCATATATATTAACAGTACCGCTAATTCTGACAACCGCTAAATGTACCCACTGTTTAAGTTTAACTGTATTTGCTCCTGAGGATATCGTATTAGCCCAGCCGCTTCCTGTACCTGTTTGTAGATTGTACTTTGGACCGCCCCATGTGGAACCAATGACACTAAACCACATTTCACCATCTGTACCATTGTTACCAATTAATGTATGCTCTCCGCTGGCTGCAATAGAAGCAAGATCAATCCAAAACCAGCCTTCCATAGTAAAATCTCCAGTGCCGAACGTAAACTCATCTGCACCAGTTTCATTGAATTTTACAGCGTCATTTCCGTCACAATATACAGAGTATCCTCCATGTCGATAAGGACTAAATGTAGTTTGATGAGCATCTCCATTTGCTGTGATTGTATGATCCGAAGTGGATTTATCATCAAACGAAGAATTTACAGCATTATTTGCACCCACTGAAGTAATCAAGGCAGTTGTATATTTAGAATTTTGTACTTTAAATTGTAGTGTAAAGCTAGCTGCTGCAGAAGCAATATTTACACCATCGGAAGCTCGGAAAGTAAGCGAAAAAGTTCCTGCGTGTGCAGTATTTGTTGAAGGAGTAATTGTAAATACATTTGTATTTCCACCGGTACCTTGTGCTACCGTAGCAATATTTCCGGAAGTATCTGATGCAATACTGTAAGTAATTGGTATTCCTTCTGGATCTGTAGCTGTAATCGTTACTGTAGTTGCTGAACCATCAATTTCAAGAGCATAACTTGAACTGACTCCGGAAATAGTAGGATTTGTATTAATTAATGCAATATTGTACCATCCAGTGCCTGTCCAAATATATAAACGATTTGTGGCAGTTACATACGCCATATCACCAGCAGTGCCACTTGTAGGCAATGCTGCAATGTTTGCGTATACTGCAGTTCTTGCATCAGGATCCGGAGAATCTGGTTTCGCCCAAGTGCCTTTTGTACTATTGTACGTATAGCCCTGGTACGTATCACCATTGCTCGGACTATCTGGAAAATTTAATGCTGTCATTTACGTCCACCTCAATAATATTAGACCGGAGCCTCCTGCGCCTGCTGCACGTTGTGTACCACTTCGAAGTTGGCCTCCGCCACCCCCGCCTCCGGTATTTGCTGCTCCTGCCGTACCGTCAGCATATGTACTCATACTGTGAGCTCCATCGCCCCCGCCCCCATGACCGCCTACACCTCTTCCTGCAACAAAACCTGTTTCCATAGCACCGCCTCCGCCACCTGCAATATACCGAGTGCCTCCGACTTCTTCACCAGCAGAAGCTCCTTCAAGCCAATCAGAGTACGTAGAAGCACCTACGCCCCCATCAGACATTCCACTAGTATAGGACCCACAGTCAGTTCCTCCGTTAGCTCCGACCCCTCCGGCTCCGCCGCCGCCTCCAGCCGAAGCACAAGAAGTTCCGCCTCCGGCACCCCCCGCATAACCTTGATTTGCGGTTCCTGCTGCTGGAGTTGGGGTACCTCCATCTCGCCCGCTACCCCCTCCAGAGCCTCCAGCAGCTCCTGCCGATTGAAATGCTCCTCCAGCGCCCCCGCCTACTGCGGCAGTTTGGCCTGTAAATGTAGAGTTTGATCCATTTTGTCCTAAAGCTCCTCCCGCCCCTATTACTGCATTATATGTTCCTGCACTAAAAGACTGACTTGAAGCATATACAAGGCCACCAGCACCTCCTCCACCTCCGCCATTTCCACCAGTACCAGCACCTCCACCCCCTCCTGCAACGATCATTATATCTGCAGTCATAGTTCCAGTAACTACAAATGTTCCGTCGGAAGTAAACTTTGCATAGTTATAAGTTGTACCTCCAGCTGTGAAAGTGCCTAAAGCCCCTCCTCCCGTAACTGTGGGTAGATCCGTTGAACTATCCTTACTAAAAAGAACCCAGTGGTTTGTTGATTTTGCTACCGCAAGTTGGTCTGTGCCTGTAATATATGCAAAACTGCCAATTGTATTTCCAGAAGTTGGAAGATTTGCTACTCCAGCGTAAGTTACAGGGACCGCATTTGCTCCAGCGGCTCCTGTTGCTCCAGCGGCCCCAGCGGCTCCAGCAGGACCGCTTACACCAACCCATTGGTTCGAGGAGCCATCAGCATAATAAAAATATAAAGTACCAGAGGCCGTATCAAACCAAAGATCGCCAGGAGAGGGACTAGAAGGTGCACTTGTGCCGGTAGATACAGGAGTACCTTCTTGAGGATTCCATACAGTACCATCATATGTAAATGTCTGGCCTGCTGCTGTATGAGTTGCCCCGTTTGATGGACTATTTGGAAAATTAATTGCCATTCTTTACTCCTCTGGTGCTTCCCACAAATACGTAGTAGTATTCAGTGTCCAGTCTGCTCCGGGCTGGGGATGATAAAACGCATCCGCCTCTTCGTTGTAGTTTCCGCCCGGGGTCGCGTAATTTTTTCGAAGAGCCTTGCTTTGGTCTTCGCTAGGCTCTCCAGTTGTAGGGTCATAATGTACTCCTCCCTGTGTATTATAGGATGTTTGAATCCACTCACCTGGAGAATCATCAACAAAAGTTTCAAAAAACTCTGCTTCTGCTACAATTACATTTTCTACTATTCCATTTTTTACTTTTGCGTAATGTGCCATTTTTATGCCTCATACCTTATAATTACAATGCCAGAGCCTCCGCTTTGAGAACCACCAACATGGCTTGCATGAACGTCTTGCCCTGCGCCGCCTGAGCCACCTCCGGTATTTTGCCCGCCTGCTCCTGGCAGGTTAGTCGTTCCTGTTCCTCCAGCGCCTCCAGCATTTAAACCAGAGCCGCCAGTTCCTCCAGTTAAAGTACCGGTACCCGTATGGGTTCCACCGCCGCCTCCACCGTTACCACCATTTCCTCCTCGACTTCCCCCAGAATTCCACGTACCACCACCACCTCCACCAGCCCAGTAATGGCCTGTTCCATTTATATAGTTTTGTACTCCTACACCACCATCTCCCGCTTGCTGAGGGCTCTGTGTAGGTACGGGCCCTTGACTTCCAGCACCTCCTCCCCCACCAGAAATTCTGTGGTCTCCAGAAGAGGTCCAATGTCCATCTCTACCTGAATATCCTTGTCCTGATGTACCAGCACCCCCAGTATATGCATTCCAACTAGATCCTCCGCCCCCGGAACCTCCGCTACCTGCTGCAGAACTAGAGTATCCACCTCCACCGCCTCCTATCGCGGTATGGCTATTAAAAGTTGTATTACTACCATTATTTCCGCTTGTTCCTGTTCCTGATGAGATACCTGCTCCACCTGCTCCGATCACAATTGCATGAGTTCCTGCCGCAATCGTTACTCCTGTTTGTGCGATATATCCTCCGGCACCGCCTCCGCCAGCGTGTCTTGGCCCTCCTGATCCTCCACCTGCGACTACAATATAATCATAACTTTTTGATCCAGTTGTTACAAAGTTTCCAGAAGAAGTAAAAGTATGCACTTTATAGCTAGTACCATTTGTTCCATTAGTACCATCACCAGTATAAGTTGTAATTGTACCTCCAGTTGCAGTAAAAGCCGTAGTAGCATCTCTGGTAAATATACTCCAATGCTGTGCAGATTGTGCTACCGCAAGTTGATCTGTGCTTGTAAGCCAAGCAAAAGAGCCTACAGTATTTCCAGAACTAGGAAGATTCCCCTGTGCCGTATAGCTTACTGGTGCCGCATTTGCTCCTGCGGCTCCTGCGGCTCCTGCAGCTCCTGCAGCTCCTGCAGGGCCGGATACACCTACCCATTGACTAGAGTCTCCATCATTATAGTATACATACAGTGCATTTGTATCTGACTTATACCACAGGTCTCCTGCACTTGGAGAAGTTGGGGCCGTGTCAGATGCTGTTACAGAAGCACCTCCGCCGGAGCTTCCTCCGCCTCCCGTCGGGTTATTCTGTACCCATTGATTTGCTGTTCCATCGTTATAGTATACAAACGTTTTAAGTACACTCGGATCAAACCACAAATCCCCTTCAGCAGGATTAGAAGGAGCTGTTTCTGATACAGTTACAGATGCTCCGCCCGCAGAAGTTCCAGCAGTCCAAGCACCTACAGAGGAATCATAAGTATATGTAGTGCCTCCGAAAGTATGAGTTGCTCCGTTTGCGGGGCTATTTGGAAAATCTGTTGCCATTGTTTACTCCTATGAACTTGCAGAAATTACTACTTTTCCAGCGACTGCTGGATTACCTGCAGTGCCTCTTGCACTATCCGAACTGTTTCCTGGGGTTCCTAAATTTCCAGCAGTATTCACTCCGTTAGATACACTTGAGTGTCCAATATAACCAGAGCCACCACCGCCCATTCCATTGTTTCCTCCGTCACCCCCTATACGGGAGGCACCACCGCCTCCACCATAGTAACCGGAGCCACCACCGCCTCCGCCATAACTACCAGCAGAATTACCTACACCGCCTGTAAGAGCACTACCTGCGGTACCTCCCCGAGTAGCTCCTTCAGAAGCGCCCGCACCCCCTGCACTTTGAGTACCCCCGCCCCCAGCACCAGAACCACTAACACCTCCTGTTTGACCAGAAGCACCTCCCCCCGCAGCAGCTTGTTGAGTAACACTGTATTGAGTAATTCCACCACCCCCGCCACCAGCAATAATTACAGAATTTGCGTGAGTTTCGCTCGTTACAAAAATACCAGAATAGCCGCCACCGGTACCTGAACCTCCCGTGCCCCCTCCAGTTTGGGACCCGACTCGAATTTTATAGCTTGTACCTCCAGTAAGAGCAATCGTACCGCTTGCGTAACCTCCAGCCCCTCCCGCACTAGTACCTGTAGTTGATCCGCCAGCTCCCCACATTTTTGCATTTATATTCATGTTTGAAGTAGGAGTAATTGTGTAAACTTGTGCAGTATCTAAAGTTAAAGCTCCACTTGCTAAGGTCCAGGTTGATTGTCCGCTAACAGCAGGCGATATAGTAAAGTCATAAAAAGATAAGTCAAAATCAACAAAACGAGTTGTAGTTCTTGCTCCATCAGATGCACTTAATCGTGCTTTGAAACTTCCTGCGTGAGAGGAATTACTACTAGCAGTGAGAGTAAATACTCCGGTAGTTTGATTTATAGTTGTATCTGCTGATAATTGAGTAGGCCGTGCATTGCCTGTAGTTTTGTAAGCAATACCATATTGAATATCAAAACCTTCTGGATCTTGTGCTACCATTGTTACTGTTGACGTAGCTCCCCCAGTCAAACTTTGAGTGCTTGTAGGAGGTTCTGTAAGAATTACAGGACTTTCGTCATTTCCAGAGGCTACTATTTCCCATGCAGACCCATTATATAAATATAAAGTATTTGTATCATTTGCATAAGCTAAATCAGCGGCAGTAGGACTTCCTGGAAAGCCTGCAACATTAGCATAACGAGTTATTGCAGCACTAGACCCCGCAGCACCTGTAGCACCTGTAGCACCTGTAGCACCTGTTTTACCTACAATTTCCACCCATTGAGAGGAGTTTGCATCTTGATAATACACAAATAATCCACCAGCACTTGTATTGTACCACAGATCTCCTGCACTCGGACTACTTGGTGCCGCATCAGAAGTGCTCACCGAAGCACCACCACCGCCACCAGACTGTGCTACCCAGTCATAATCACTGCCAGTCCAAGAGAGTACTTCATTTGTAGAAGCAGTGCCTGTATTTAAATGAGTATCTACTGCTGCGTTATTATATGTTCCAGAAGCTCCCGCTACTGCTGCTGTTACAAATGCAGTAGTAGCTATTTGAGTAGTATTTGTACCGCTCGATGCTGTTGGGGCGCTCGGTATACCACTAAGTGCAGGACTTGCAAGAGGTGCTTTTACAGCTAAACTATTTGTAACTGTTGTAGAAAAACTAGCATCATCATTTAATGCAGCTGCAAGCTCATTCAAAGTATTTAAAGTTGCAGGTGCAGAGTCTACAAGAGCAGAAACTTGAGTATCTACATAACTTTTGTTTGCGAGTTCTATCCAGTTTCCGCCGTGTGCAAAGTATGCAGCCCCTGTAGCATGTACGTGTGCAAACATACCGTGATAAGTTGTAGCGCTAGGTAAATTGGAAAGCGCTGAATACATATTTGCAAATAAAACTTTACCTGTTGTAATAAAATCATTACTACCAATATCAATATCTGCACTTGTAGATGCGGCATCGGTAATACCATATCCTGCTATAGTAGTGGGTTTACCTGTAAGAGCACTAAATGCGCCGTTAAATGCATCGGTAATACCATATCCTGCAATAGTATTAGGTTTACCTGTAAGAGCGCTAAATGCACCACTAAATAAAGCAGTGTTACCTGCAAGTGCAGTTGTAGATGATGTTCCTAAAGTAAGCGCATCTGTAATTCCGTATCCTGATATAGTTGTTGGTTTGCTAGAAAGAGAAGCAAAAACTCCATCAAATGCATCTGTAATTCCGTATCCTGATATAGTTGTTGGCTTACCGCTGAGATCACTAAATGCGCCACTAAAGGCGGCAGTATTTCCAATCTGTAAAGTATTATTTGTACCGCCACTAAGAGTTACTTGATTATTTCCACTACCAATTTTTAATTGACCTACAATTATATTACTACTATCCGCGGAGATAGTTTGGTTGCCAAGATTTATACTTGTACCACTTAAGTGTAGATCTTTAAATTTATTTGTACTTGAGCCCAAGTCTCGAGTTTCATTTCCGTCTGGAATTATATCTCCGCCAATAGAGCTTATATCTACACTACTAGTCCCTGCTCCAATAAGAGTTCTTACTTCTGCTGCAGTAATACCAGTACCGAGACTAGGAACAGTTCCATTGCTAAGTATAGCAGGACTTAAACCAGTGCCCGTTTTCCAAGCATTGTCTGCTGAAATATAAGTATAGACAACACCGTTTACTGTAACGGTATCTCCATTGCTTGGACTGTTTGGAAAATTATAGGCCATTATCTACTCCTAAACTACCGTCTCCGTGTGGGATACAAGACTTAATTTTGTTTGTAGTGCTTTTTGTAAAGCACGTAATTGTGCCCACCAGATTCCCACACCCATTATTGCTTCAGTCTCAGTAATTGAATCTAAAGGCTCCCTTAATTCAAATATATCCGATACTGATGTTGTTACTTCATCTTCTATGTGAGAAAGAGTTATCTCTACATGAGTTATTTTGTCGTCAGAATTTGTATATGTTTTTGTCAAGTTCATGATTACTCCCAGCTTTCTTTTGATGCTGGAGCCCCTGTTGTCTGTGCATTAGGACTCGCAACCCCTCCTTGAATAAACACACGATTAGGGCTTATAGGTTCTTGAATATCTAATCGTGTAGTATTGTTTTCAAATAATTTTTGTGCATTTTGTGCAAAAGTTGGAGAAGGAGAAACTGTATCTTGTACATCTAGCCGCGCAGTATTATTTGTAAATAAATTTTGCGCCCCCTGTAAAAGAACCTGAGAGGGCGTAGTAGTATCTTGCACGTCTAGTCGTGTGACATTATATGAAGATCCTCCGTAAGTAATTTGTAAAGCAGCCATAATTAAGTCCTTTTAATTAAAAATCCGCCGAGAGTATCAGGAGTTGCAGTATTTTGCTGTAAGTAAACATAAGTATCGCTACCAATAGTTACAGTATCCCCATCTGATCCTAGACCGCCTGCACATCTCCAAATATTACAAAGATCAGAAAAAACTTGTTTATCTGAATTCCAGCAAGAAGGGGATGACCACCACATTTTGTACAAAGCAAGTCCTGCATTTCCACTTGAATCATACTCTACAGCACCTGAGGCAGCTCTTCCAAATCTACTATCATAATTAGAGTTATCATTCCATCCTTGGTTATATTGATTTGGTCCGAACATATAAATTTGAGGCCAATCAAGCATTTCATACCCCATATGTGCTCTTCCGTAGCCACTAGAGGACTCTAAAGTTGAATCTCCATATTGAGTTCCATCGTCAATACGGCTACGATAACGGCATTTTCCACCGTAGCTAGCTCTATCGTTGTATTGATGCCACCCTGTAAATCTTATTTTTCCAGTCCAACCACTTTGATAAGAGTACATTGACTCTAAAAAGCTAATAAAAGGAACTGTATAGCTAAAGCCGTCCCAAGGAGTATAAGTATCTCCTCGATAACTAACATTTCTTAGATCTGAAATATGATACATACTACTTAAACACATTTGAGCTTGAGGAACAAGAGTATATCGAGTTGTGGTATCGGTTTCAGCAAATTCTCCATTAATTAATGTTACAGTATGGTTTTTTCCATCTTTTCCATGAATAATAATTCTTCGGTTATCTGCAAAGATGTGAATTCCTTGATCTGAATGCTCTGTATTTCCGCAGATTCCATAGTTTTCGCCATAACTAGAACTCGTACCACTATAGCCATTACTGATCAATTCGGTAGCAGCACCAGGATCTATAATACTTGCCACTGTAAATGCAAAGTCATCTCCAGTATGAGTTGCAGCCGCATGAGTCCAGCTTCCATTTACATGAATACTGCAGTACTTTGTCTTTCCACTCGTTACACACGGAGCTTCTAGTGTAAAGTTTGAGTCTGCTGCACTTACAGCGGTCCCCGAACTTGGAATAGAAGGCGAACTAGAGTGTAAACTCCATCCGCTATTTCCGCCTGATACTGTAGATTGTGCGGTTGTAATAAACTCAAGTCCTGAAAGGCTTGCAGTACTTGATGTAGAGCTTGTAATTAGCCTTACAATGTCCCTAACCTGCTCCCCTGTTTTGGTGTCGCCGGGGAATACTAATTTAGCATACATATATTTTCTCCTTAGTTAAATGTAAACACTAGGTATAAATTTTCGCCCGCTGTTGAAGAGCCTACCTGAGTTATATCAATTGTTAAATAGTCATTTGCAGTAATCGAATGAGACAAAGAAGTTAAGCTAGCAGTTGTTTGTCCCGCTAAAACACTTATATTTTGTAAATTTGATCCATTCTTTTTTATAGTTAAATTTACATTTGAACCTGCTGGGGCAGTGTCAACATAAGCATGAACTTTTTTCAAGCTATATCCCTTTTGTAGATATAATCTTTTAGTCCCAGTATTCGTTGCTAAAGTATCATTAAAGCGATATGCTTTAATAAATTCTTGTGTTTGTTGTGCTATCCAGTCATAATCACTACCATTATAACTTAATATCTCTCCTGTGTTTGCTGTACCTCTATTTAGGTGAGTATCTACATTTGCATTATTATACCCTCCTGCTGAAGATACTTCTTGTTGTACAAATGCTGTAGTTGCAAGCTGAGTAGTATTTGTTCCACTGCTTGCTGTGGGAGCAACGGGTGTTCCTGTAAACGTAGGAGAGTTTGCCGCTGCTGCATCTGTAATACCATACCCTGTAAGAGTAGTGGGCTTGCCCGATAAACTACTAAATGCCCCATCAAAACCACTTGGGTCTACAGAACTTGGGTTAGTTTGTACCCACTGGTTTGAGCTTCCATCCGCATAATAAACATAAAGTACAAGAGCATCGTCATCAAACCATAAATCTCCTGCAGAAGGACTACTAGGAGCGCTACCAGATACAGATACATTTGCTCCAGCACTAAATCCTGATATTGCTGATTGAACAAAAGCTGTTGTTGCAAACTGAGTTGTGTTTGTACCGCTAGTAGCTGTAGGCCCTGAAGGCGTTCCTGTAAAAGTTGGACTAGCTAAAGGTGCAGCATCTGTAATACCATACCCTGTAAGAGTAGTCGGCCTGCCTGTAAGTGAGCTAAATGCACCACTAAATACTTCTGATTGATTTGCTAGCCGTACCCAATTACCTCCATGAGCAAAATAAGCAGCACCTGTAGCATGTACATGAGCAAACATACCATGATATGTAGTAGCACTAGGAAGATTTGCAACCTGTGAAAACATATTTGCAAAATAAACTTTGCCTGTAGTAATAAAATCATTACTACCAATATCTGCATCTGCACCTGTAGTAAGTGCATCAGTAATACCGTACCCTGATACTGTAGTAGGTTTACCTGTAAGGTTTGCAAAATTTACGCTTGCAGGGGGAGTGTACGAAAATACACCTGTAGAATTGTTATAACTTAAAGCCCCTGTTCCAGAGGATGAGTTTTGTGTAACACTTAAATCAGTTAATTCAATTTTATTATTTACAAAAGCAGTTGTTGCAATTTGAGTACTATTTGTACCTGCTGTTGCTGTAGGGGCTGTTGGTGTTCCTGTGAGTGCTGGGGATGCTAGAGGTGCTTTTAAAGAAAGATTATTAGTAACTGTTGAAGCAAAACTAGCATCATCATTTATTGCTGCGGCTAATTCATTTAGAGTATCGAGAGCTCCGGGAGCAGAGTCAATTATTGCATCTATTTTTGCTTGTACATGAGACTCTTGTATTTGCCACTCAGGAACCCCCGAAACAGTCAAAGTAATATGAGAAGTACTAGAGTTTGAAGTTCCTTCTGATGTATATGTAAAACTTTTTACTTTCTTATCAAATGCGTTACCGGATGAACGTGTAAAAGAATTTTGATTTACCGATTGTGTAGTATTATCGTGGTAGGTAACTACTCCAATTGTTGGGACGTTTACTCCTGTACTACTAAATGCTTCTAAAAATAAAGGAGGGTCTATATCTACAGTTCCCGTTGGCAGTCCTGTAGAAAGAACTAATCTGGTATCTGAAGCTCCTTGAGCAGGAATTGTAATACTACTAGAAGAATTTGAAACAAATCTACTATCTAAGGGAGCTATTGTTGTTCCTGCTACCTGTTTGTATAATGCTCCGGAATTAGTATCTATCCAAATTTCATCAAATGCGGAGAAAGAAGTAGGAGCATTATCTTGAAAATATATTTTTTGAGACGTTCCTACTGCTTCTTGTACTTTACTAGTTACAAATGCTGTGGTTGCAAGCTGAGTAGTATTTGTTGCAAGTGCGGGAGTAGGCGCTGCAGGAACTCCTGTAAAACTAGGGGAAGCAATAGGAGCAGCATCTGAAATAGAGTATCCTGCTAGAGTGGTGGGTTTTCCTGTAAGAGCACTAAAGGTTCCATTAAAAGCATCTGTAATACCATACCCTGCAATTGTTGTTGGCGTACCTGTAAGAGCACTAAAGGTTCCATTAAAAGCATCTGTAATACCATATCCAATTATTGTAGTTGGCTTATTTGTAAGTGAACTAAATGCTCCATCAAAAGCATCTGTAATACCATATCCAGCTACCGTTGTTGGCTTACCTGTAAGAGCGCTAAAAGTTCCATTAAAAGCATCTGTAATACCATATCCTGCTATAGTATTAGGTTTATTTGTTAAAGCAGAAAAAGCCCCGCTAAAAGCATCAACAATACCATAACCAGATAGGGTATTAGGAGTAGAAGTTAAGTCACTAAAAGCTACGCTTGTAAGAGCATCTGTAATACCATACCCGGCTACCGTTGTAGGTTTTGCTGTAAGTTGATTAAAAGCTACGCTTGTAAGAGCATCTGTAATACCATACCCGGCTACCGTGGTAGGTTTATTTAATATATCTGAAAAAGAGGGAGTATAAATTACATACCCTAAATTATTCCAAGTAGTTGCTCCATCACCTATTTTAAACTTATCAGTATTAGTTTCATACCCTAGCTCGCCTTGGCTCAAAGTAGGGTTAGTACTAGTCCAGTCTGCTGAAGTGTCCCGTCTTATTTGTATTCGTGCTACCATTATGCAGAGCCCCCATCAAGAAATATTATTACATCACTAGATACGCTTGTAGCAGTACCCCCATCAACTACAAAATTTACAGTACCTCCAGCACCACCAACTCCTGATTGATTTACGTTACGAAAAGCGTTAGTAGAACTATCATATGCGATTACTTGATTTTGCTGTGGGCTAGTTATTGTTACATCTGTTAGTCCGCCTAAAGTTTGAGAACCTGCTTGCTGTTTAACAAACGCAGTTGTTGCTACTGTAGTATCATTACTTGTTGTAGCAGGGGTAGGTGCAGTGGGGACCCCTGTAAAAGCAGGGTTAGACAAAGGAGCCTTCAATACCAAACTTTGAGTTATAGAACTTGCAAAATTTTCATTATCATTAAGTGCAGCTGCTAGCTCATTTAAAGTATCTAAAGTTCCTGGAGCTCCATCTACTAAAGTATTTATTTGATTATTAACAAAAGTTTGAGTAGCAAAAGTGCTCAAGTCAGGAAATGTCATAGAGAAAACCCCAGTAAAACTATTATAGTTTAGAACGCCATTTCCTGAAGGGGTGGAGTTAATAACAGACAAATCTGATCTATCTATTTTTAACTCATTTAATACATAAGTATCTATAGAAGAGCTACTAAATAAAAATATTTCAGTAGTAGAAGTTGCTACACCTATTTTTATGGTTGTACTACTTTTTGTTTGAGTAACTCCACCAGAATTATTTAAGTATACAAGACTGCCAGAGGTAAGATTTGAAAAACCATTTACAAGTCCGTGTATAGCTACTGGAACACTGTTAGGAGCAGTTGCTCCTGCCGCAGCAAATCCTACAAAACCTTCAGTTCCGTTTGTAGCATTTACAATTCCTACTGTTCCATTTGAAAATAATTTTACTGGGTCCAAGAAAGAAACTTGCCCGGATACTTGGAAATTTTTTCTTAAAACCTCTGTAGCATTTTCAGCAAATCTTTCCTCTATAAGAGTGTTAGCAAAGTTTGCAGGAATTTCATTATCTTCTGTTCCTACGGAACTATTTAAGGGTAAAAGAACTCCGCCCCCAGAAGTTGAAGATAAAGAAGCTTCTCCAATTGTGATTGTATTACCAGAAAATACTGCATCTTTTACAAATAATTTATCGAATGCTTGATTTTGGCTTCCAAGATTTGCTGGACGAACACTAATTGTGTTATCATTATCATCTTTAAAAGTACTACTTATAGTTCCTACAGGAAGAATATCACCTTTAATATGCAAATTATTCCAAGCATTGGAACTACTTCCTAAATTTTTTGTGAGACCAGTGCGTGGAGCTAAATCTACACTCAAACTTTGTAGCTCTGTCTGTACCCAATTACTGTGTACAAAATACTGGCTATTATCCCCTAAGGGGATAGCTACTCCTCCACTTAACTGTATAGGGCCTAAAAAAGTACCCCCCGATATTGACATTTTACTAGCAACTGCACTATTTGCTGTAGTGCCAGCAGCATTTGCAGCTCCTTGAGCAGTTCCTATCTTTACATCTAAGTCGTGTGCAAAATATTTTAGCTCTTTTTCAAGACCTACAAGACCTTTCTTAAGAGAAGTAAAATTTGTATCAATTTCAGGTATTGTAAGCAGTTCTTCGTTCGGTTTATGAGGAACTGCTGTAGTTTGATTATTTTCATGCTCGTACGACTGGTCAGTAACTTTTGTAACAACAGTTACATTTTTACTAACTTGTGCCTCCCACTCGCCCGTACCAAATGCCCCGCCCTGTTTATCATAGATATACTGAATTCCATTCCGGAGGACCGGAATGGAGTATTGATCAGCAGGATCTGCGTAAGCAGGTACTGGCAATGAGGGAGATGTACGAGAATGAGCCATCTAAATTATATAGTACTGTCCTGTAGCTGTACAGACCAAGTAATTTGCAGAGTATCTGCTGTTGCTTTGTTTACAGGGTCAAAAGTTGTACGGCAAAGCATAGTTTGCGTAATAGGCCCTTGAGTAAAACCGTACGCGTGTGCTGAAATGCTTTTACCTTGAGAAGTCAAAACTCCCTCTACAGGACCAATATTAGTATCTCCATTTGCAGTAAGAGTAAGTTGAGTTCCGCTAGTGGGAGATACTAATGCAGTTCTAGAATCAATATGAGCCAGTTCATTTATAACTGAATCAGTTGGAGTAGTGTACGCGCGGTCGGCAACATCAAAAATACCTAGGTCTGCTCTATGCTTATTAAAGATTCCTGCCTCAGTAATCGGATAAACTCGATTTTGAGGAGCTCTCGTTACATCATTTGAAGTTTGATGAATCTTTTTATAGTCTACTTCTGGGCGAGGGTTATTCTCTTTAAAAGTAGCAACATATACAATTCTGTCACCATTTTTCTTTGCACCAGCAACAGCATTGGGCGCATAAGAAGCTACAGGATTATACTTTACAAAATCTTTTACTGCAGTATTATATCTAGCAATAGCTTCACCTCCTGTTCCAGTTACTGTTAGACCCCCAATTTGACCATAATCATTTTCTTCTTCGGGGTACCCTTCTGGTAGTGTGTTTTTGCCGTCTGCAATAATGCTAGAACCTATTAAGGCTCCTTGGAAGATACCGTCTACTGCTGTTCCAAATTGAACAAACTCTGTTCCTCGTTTAGTTGGATTATTTGTTGTAGATGTTGCTCCAATAACTCCGGTCGTTCCTGAAGGCTTGTCCTCCTCAGCTCCTAAGAAAGGAAATCTTGCTATAGAAGTTGAGTCAGCTGAAGTAGTTCCATCTAAAACTGCAAAGGCTGCTTCATCTACAGTAGTCACGATACCGGAAGTTCCAAAACCAGTAGTTAGTGGAAGTCCGTTACCATCTGTATTAAGTAATTCGATATTATACTCGATTTCTCTTTCATAAAAAGCACCAATCTGACCGCGAGTAATACCAAGCAGTCCTTTTCCATTTTCTTTATAAGGACTTGTTGAGGTAAAAGTATTACCTCGTGCTTGAGCTGCTCCAAAAGGCCCCATAATACCCGGATTGGTTGTAGTAGTAGTTCCATTAGGTTGAAAAACTGACTTCACACTCTCAGTTGTGGGATGATTTGGCATTAAAGAATTGGTGCTATAAGTAGTCAAAGAAATACGATCTACATAGTCTATATCAAGATTAACTTTTGTAGAATTACTTGCAGGAGTATGACTACCAGGAAGTGCTCCGTTCAAAGTAATTTTACTCGCTGAAGAGCTTTCTGTAATACCTGTTTCAATTGCTTCAATCTTTAAGGGACTAGCAAGCTGAGCCGAAGTAGCATTAGAGTTAGGAGTAGACCCATCACTTGTAGCAGCAATACCACTAATTTGTAGGCCTACACGAAGCTTACTTAAAGTACTTGGGTTTCCTCCGCTTCCTGTTTCGAATCGAATAACACTTTTTCCGTTTTCTGTTGCATGCATAGGAACTGCGGCACTATTTGCATCAGTTGCTTGTGCTAGTGCTTGATTTTGTAAAGTAGCATAATCAGTGGCAAGAGTAGTGTCTTTCATTAGTTGAACTCGAAACCCTCTTTCATCTTGAAGCATTTTATCATAAGATGCGGGAATCGCTGCTCTTTTTCGAGAAGACACTGTAGGAGCAGTACTAACATTGAAACCAGTATCTGTTACTCCGGGAATATTGTTCGGCAAAGAATCAAAATCTAATGCTTCGTAAGTATTTTGATCGTTTCGTGCGGCGGCTCCGATTCCGATTGCCATGTGGCTCATCATTCGGGGCATCTTATGTAAACCTCCACGATCTTGCCCATCATCAATCATTCGACCGATAATATGAGCGATACCTGCACGAGTTACTTTATTTCGTATGGTTTTATGTTGCTTTACCTTTCCGTCTGCATCACGAAGGACTAGGTTCACAACACCTTTTAATCGACAATCGTCTAAATACATTTAATTTCTCCTTTAAAATTGGCGTGACCTGCCAGGGGGTATTGCGGCAACATACGGTTGTAAAAAATATGGGCCTTTTGTATATTCTTCATCTCTAATAAAGGCGACTCCTTTTTCAGAGGATTGAAGAACGTTATCAATACTTCTTCTTGGGAGGTATTTTTTTCGCACTAAATCTTGTGCGGTCAAACCTAGTTCATGTATAATTTTATTCATGACCCAAGGGTTAAAATCATCATTTGTTGTAAAAGTAGACCTTTTTATAGCAATACTTGCAGGAGCAGTTAAAAAGAAATCTTTTAAATCTCCAATTGTTTTTAAAGGCTTTTCTAAATCTTTTATAACTTCTTCATCATCTACGGCTATTTTATCGTTTTTAATACCTTTTCCCATTTTAAATGCAAAAATAATATCATCTACAAATGCTTTATTTCCTATAATTTTTGCTCTTGCTCTTTGCATTAAAACTTCTTTTGTTGCGGCAGAATCTATTGATAAAGGTTTAGTTACATCTTTTACAACTTCTTCATCGTCTACATCTATTTTGTCTTTTCTAAAAGCGGGCTTAAAAGTAAAAAATACATCGCCACTTCCTCCCGCGTCTCTATCTCTGCTTATTATACCCAGTACTTCTCCATGAATTAAAGAGTTTGCAGTTACTAATGTTATATCTTGTGTACTACTTTTTGATGCATGATGTATAATTTTTTCAATATCTTTATTAAGTCTGCGAGCATCAAAATCTGCCTTGTCTAGCAGTTCAAACTGTCTAATTATATCTGTAAAACTTTTTAATAAAACTTTATCGCTTTCTACTCGTGCTTTTGTAGGGTTTACAGTATTTATTCTAAAGGCTCCGTTATCAGTAAATAAAGATTTTATTGAATCAAAAGTTTCTCTATGAGAAAGATCTACACCCTCAAATAAAGGTTTAGTTACATCTTTTGCTTCTGTACTTTGTAACAGTACTCTATCTGATTCTACCCTAGATTTAGCTGAAGTAAGTACAGGATCTTTTAAATCAAATATTTCAAATAAAGCCCTATTCATATTGAAAAACTCTATGTCAGAAAGATCAATACCCTCACGCAGAGGTTTTACAACTTTCTTTTGTTTTTCTGTGCTAGTCGATACTCGCTCACCTTTAATAATTGTTTCTGCAGGAGAATCAATAAGATGACTAAAGCTTTCAATATTTTCGGACCTTTTTCCTACTCCTATATCTTTACTATGCCTGTCTAAAAGTTTTACTTTTTGATTCGATAGTGCAGTAGTTATTTTCAATTTTTGCCTGTCAGAACTAAAGAATTTTGTAAGTAAAAAAATTACTTTTGGGGTAAGTACGTGTTCTTTTTGTACTAGTAGTTCTAATAGCCCTTTTCCTATTTTATCAGGGTGCTTTTCATCAGCTACTTTAAATGTTTGGGGGCTTAATGTTATAGACTGGGCAAAAGTTATTACTTCTTCGAAGTCTACTTTTTCTGTTGGTAGAAATTTTCCTTTTGGAATAAGAGCCTCTGACAAAACATTTAATAATTCTTTGGGCCTTTGGAAAGACCGTTTCTTTATTTCTTTTATTTCAGAAACTATTTTTACTAGTGCTCCTTTAAAATCTTCTGTTTTTGCATTTTCTATATTTGCTAAAACCGGAGTATTTTCTGCTGTAAATGTATATAAAGGGGCATTTAAGTTTTGATTAAACCAAAATCCTCCGGTTTGTAGAGTACTTCCAGGGCCTTTAGGCAAATTAAGACTTCCTGAATCAAAAACTTCTAAAAATTTTATAGCGCCTACATTAATATCGTCTAAGGGAGTGCCCGTGTCTTTACTATACTCTAAAGGACTTGCTGCATATATTAAAGGGCCTCTATAAGCACCAAAAGAACCGGTAAAAATTGGGAAATTTTGCGCAGCAAATACTTTATAGTACCCCGGCATCCACCAATAAACATAAGAACCTGTTATACCAAGCTGGCCGCTGGGGTAAAAATTTTCAAGCTGGTACTTTAATTCTGGCATGTACTTATCCCAATCATACCAGTCGTTTGTAAAATTTGACCACCTTGGAGTTAAATAGTTTCCTTGAGTACTGGGCGTATAAAAGTTGTTAACAGACCTTCCAGCAGGAACAAAATAAGGGCCTAAAGAAAAATAGTTATTTCCATATGGGCCGCTTGAGCTAAAAGTTCCATTACTTCTATATTGATATTCCCAGTACTTCCATTTTGTATCATTTAAAGGCCAAGTATTCGCTGTATATCCAGTACCAAAATCACCTCTTGGTTTCAATCCTTGTTGTAAATTATTTACGCCTCCCTGAGTTACTGGGTGAGACATTGCAATTGCTATGTCTGCTAAAGGGTATCGTACGATTCCCCCTGTCCCTCTATGCATAATTAACTTTTGTTCTTTAGCAACATGGTTAATTGCATTTATAATCTCTTTAAAGTTTCTATTTTGCAAATATATAACATCGTCTACATTATCACTAATTTTAAATATATCTGCTATTGCTTTTTCTTGTTCGATTGTAAACCTTGAAATAGCCTCTATTGATTCTTGTCTAAGAGTAGAAAGCTTTGTATCTAATAAGTCTTTTATACTTACAAAATTTACTAGTCTTTTTGAGTGTAATATATCTACAACATCTGCTAGAGTTACGGTATTTGCAATTTCTTCTTGAAGAATTATAAAAATATCTATTGCAATATCAAATAAACTTGGAGTATTTGACTGTACATTAAATAAAAGAGGCGCTTTGCCTCCATCTACTCCTGAAACTATCGGATCATTTGATAGGGCTGTGGAACCCATTCTCAAACCATTTGTAGTAATTTTTTGAAATCTAGGATCGTCTTTTGCTTCCGCCAATAATACTTTTATATCGAAATCAGCCATTTAGATCACTATATTTATTTGATTGGACCCCACCTCTTTTAGTTTAGGAGAATCTTCTATCAAAGAAAAGAATACCGCAGTATTAGTTTTTCGAGTTGCTAAGTCTGGAGTTGTTAAAGTTGTTTTTTTCAGTACAGGAGTATTTCCTGCATTTGCTCCAAACAGTATTAAATTCTTTTTCACGATCCAAAATCGTCTCTGACTTTTATATCAATTAACTCAAAAACACTCATTACCTCTCCATTTGCAAGAGTAAATTCAATTTCTGCTTCATAAAACCCTTCTTCTGGCCCCGTGCCGCTCGAGGGCGCCAAGAAACTAGAAAGAGGAAAGACCAAAAGTCCTGCTGCTAGATTAGAAGTAACGGTATCTAAAGGAATAGTTGCTAGTATTGAAGTCGTAGCTTTTTTACGGATACGTAAATTTATGGTGCCAGACCCTACGAAAGCCTCTCCAGTATCTGATCGAGTTACAGTCGCCTTTAGCTGCGGTCCTGTATCTCCTTTTACTACTTGAATTATATCCATTTACTTTAACGTACTCCTAGAGGAGGCTTTTATTACAAGTTAAAATGATTATATCAATCCTCACATGAAATGTCAAGAGTTATTTTTTAGTGGTTATATGAAATCTGGACCGGAGTACCATTGTACTAAAGAGTATCTAACACCTTTTGTAACTGTAAATACTTTATGTTTTAGTGAAGACCCAAAAACTATTATTGTGCCTTGTACTTTTGCTCCAGAGTGCCAGCTAAAAATTTCATTTTCATTCCAGTAGTCTCTAATATGAAAATTTCCTCCTTCATAAGAAGTAGGATCAGAAAGTTGAACAGTAACAGAAAGTTTTCTCTGAAGGGAGTGCGCTGCATCACAATCTCTGTGCCAGTCGTAATGTTCATCTTTTTCGTAGATAGTAAACTGAGGGGCCTCTCTACTTGTTAATTGAAAAAACCAATTATTTAACATATTTGCTCTATATACATAATTAAATAAAAGATTATCTATCCAGCCATTTTTAGCTAACCAAGCAATATTTCCCTTTCTCATGTTTTCATCTATAGTTTCATTGTTATTTATCGTTCCTTGTGTTTTAGTCTGGGCCAGACCTTCAGTTATAATTGCATTACAAATATCTAAAGATAACTCTCCTTCCCATAAAGAGAAGGGAGTATTTATTAATTGTTTCATTAATTAAAGTCTTCCAAGTATTACACGAATCCTACTCGAATCTCTTATAAGTATTCGAGGCCCTGTTCCGCTAGGTCCTGAACTGCCGTCCATAAAAATAGAACTTGCAGTATTCGAATTGTCTGCGGAAATTTGTAGCTGAGTGGCACCGATTGCATTTGCAAATAATACATCTGCATTAATTAAAGACTGGCCAATCCATTGCGAAGAAGAACCATTAAATCTAAAAGCTCTTTGTTCATTATTATTATTTTGAACAATTGCAACAGCTCCGTCCACATATGTTCCTGTAGGAATTGTACTAGAAGCAGGAGTACTACTATTACTTTGAACTATGTATAAGAACCCGCCTGCGCCGTCTGCTCCTTGAGTTCCAGCAGATCCCGGGGGTCCTTGAGGCCCCGTACTACCTGGAGGGCCTGACTGTCCCGGAGGTCCCATAGCTCCTGGTGTTCCCGGACTTCCCGGTACACCATCTTGTCCTGCAGGTCCTGTTGCCCCATCCTGACCATCCTGACCATCCTGACCATCCTGACCATCCTGACCATTCTGACCATCCTGACCATTCTGACCATCGTTACCATCCTGACCATCGTTACCATCGTTACCATCGTTACCATCGTTACCATCGTTACCATCAGTACCATCAGTACCATCATTGCCCGGAGGTCCAGTAAGCTGAATACTTGGAGCTACAAGTGAGATTGTTCCTGCGCTGGCATCAAATTTAAAGTAATTAGTACTGTTTCCAACTACAAAATCGCCTGAGCCATCCATATAAAAACCAGCATCATTATCACTAAAACTAGTTTTATTTATACTGTTTATTTTTCCAGATGCAGGAGATGATGAAGTTCCAACAGTTATTCTTTCTCCTGCTCTTATCGCATTACTAATAGTTGTATTCGCAGCTAGCGTATTAGCAGAAAGGGTACCAGTTACAATTGCACTTCCATCAATAAACTCAGTTACTACCGAACTGAAACTAGAGGCGCTCACGGGGCCATTAGTGCCACTATTATTTGTTCTGGAGCCTGTATAAACTCGTGTTGCTGCGTAAGGCGGGGAGCTTAGTGTGACTCTATCGTTAGGAGAAATGTGCCCATCTGTGGAGCTACCAATTACCAATCCTGCAGCAGCTTGAGCCGCGGAGGCTGTTAAAGTTCCTGCCCAAGCCGATGCAGTTGTTGTTCCTACTGAGCCGAAAGTAAAGGTTGCTCCGTCTCGAACTGATTGTTTAACTTTTGAAAATCTTAAAATATGAGTTTCAATTAATGAGTCATTATCCCCTAAGTCTCTAATTTCTACCGTTAAGGAAGCCGTAGTCACAGAAGCAGAAGTAAGAATTGTAGAACTAGTACTGCTAATAGTAACTATTCCTGTACTACTAACTGATCCCACACAGTTCACAGGATTAGTAAGAGTTATAGAAAATTTCGTATCGTTAGCGCCTCCAGTTGTAGCATAAGTATAAGAGGTGCCTCCTTTAGTTACAGAAAAACCAGTTGAAAAATTATTATTATTACTGCTAACAATTCCATTTTCATTTGCAATAAATAAATGAGAAGAATTTGTGCCTGCTACATTATAAGCATCCTCTCCGGGCGAAGCTGGGGTAGCATTTATTCCGGGTTTGTTTTTGAACAAAGATTGTTGAACGTTAGTAGTGAGAGTCGTTGAGGCAGAATCCGCGCCGGTTATGGTCCAAGTGATTGTTTCGGAATTGTTAAGACCATTTCCACCAGTATTAAAACTAGCATCAGCAATAGTAATAATTTGATTACCATTTGTTCCTCCCCCATATGAAATATTACCTGCTGTTAAATCGGAATCAGAAGATTGTACGTTCGAAATATACCACTCACCAGGATTTAAATTAATAGCACTATTATTTTTATTTGCTGTACCATCATTTGTACCTACATACTTTCCTACTTGGTTTCCTATGAATACTTCCATTGTACCACCAGAGCCGGAAAGAGTAGAGGTTGAAATAGTCCCATCACTTGCAGAGTCGATTGGGTAAGTATTATTTGGAAAGTTTACATTTAGCCCAGTTGAATTATCTGTTATGTAAAGAATAGGAGTACTATCAGTTGCGGAAACAACTCGTGGATTTATATCAAGAGACGCTTCTGCTTCTACATATTTTGGTCTAAAATCTGTGCCGGAGGGTCGTCCGTCTCCGTATCCAAGATTTGTGGCTGTTCCATTAATTACTATTGATGAGCTCGAGTTTAAAGTATAGGTAGCTACTCCATCAGTATTTATGGCTGTCCAATCTTGTAAAATATTTCCATTATGATCTTTAAATCTAATGTAGGCTCCGTCATCGTCAGTTGTCGGAGCAGGAAAATTAAAAGCAGTAGCAGTAAATACTATTGAGCTTGGGTCCGGATTTGCATTTGAACTATCGTATCTTACTGAGCTATCATCTCCTAAAATAGATACAGTTCTGCCTTCTGTGCCAGAAGCTCCATCCTTTACACCAAAAATTTTAATTGTTTGAGTTACTTGCTTCGCCGCATTATCAGGATCAAATTTTTCACGAACAATTACTGAAAATTCTAAAGGGAGAGAAGAAAATGCGGGTACTTCATCTGAATCTGAAGAAGCACCTGCTATTTGTTTCGTAAATTGTCCGGTGGCAAAATTAGTAACATCAGCAAATGCAGTATCTTCACTATACGTTGAATTTGGTAAAAAGTTCCCTGTTACTTTAAATTGAGGGGCTTCAAAACCAATTGCTACACCAGTTAAAGTAAGATCTGTGTAAGGACTTTGCAATTCATTGGTTATAGTTCCTCCACTAGCTCCTACAGTATTATAGTTAAGAGTAGAAAAATTAGAGTCAAGAACAACTGCTCTTGGCCTGCCAATATCCGGGTCTAAAGTACAGTAATTAGTGAATGAGCCTGTGTTAGTAATTATTCCTATTAAAAAATCTCGAGAATAATCTACACTTAGTTCATCCTTAAAGTGGTTTGAATAAACAGCATCGTTTCCAGTTTTTCCATTTCCAATAGCAGTAGTTGCGTTAGCGCCTGTATTTACTGCTGAAGACCCAGTAAGAGACTGGCCATTAGAACCAAGTCGTGGTCGCGTTTCAAAGTAGCCATTAGTTGTTAAACTTCCTGCATCATTATATTGGTTATGCTGTACTGCAACGATTTTAAACTTTGAATGATGAGTTGTCTGATCTGAGTTAAAATCAGAGTTGCTCATGCCTTCAATGGTTACATAATCTCCTACAACAAAATCATGTCCCGGTGCTATATACTTAACATTTCCGACATTTCCACTTGTTAGAACCTCCGCAGAAGTTATTGAATGAGTTTTAAAAGTAAATACTCTATCAATATATAGGCATCTATCATCTTCTACATAGGCTACTTTTGCCGCCATGCCATCATTGAATTTTATTACATTTGTGGGAGAGTATGCAGTCAAGAAATTACAGGTGGTGCCTGCTCCTGTAACTTTAGGAGACCCGCTTTCTAGTGTGACTTTCCCATTTTGCTGATCCCATATATCAGGACTACCAGGAAAATGATTAAAAACTTCATTATCGTTATAATGTTTTTGGGTGGCTAAAGATTGATCATACCAATAATCTAGTCCTAAGGCACTGTCTTGCACATAATTTATTAGTCGAAGATTAGGTGTTGTTTTATAATTACGTAGAAATACATACGCTTCAGTTTTGTCAGTCTGCGCCTCACCGAACCAAGTGGAGCCGGTAAAATTTCCTAATATACTATAGTCGAGTCCAGTACCCCCTATATTAAGTTCTTTTCCGGTACCGGTAGAGGAAGTGTCATTATTAGAGAGAATATATAAAGGATCTTGTTCAAATCTAAATTTTTGATTTATGGGAGTTGATGTCAGATCATTAGTAACTACCGAGGGTGCGCTAACCTTTCCCCCTTTTAAAATGTACTTATATCTTTCTGCTGTTCCTCCATATACATCATATACAAAAAAAGTAATTGAAGTAGGTCGAGATTTTTTGCCTGTTGCAGAATACGCTTGTATAGAAACAGTATATTTTCCATCAGGAACTTTACTAAATTCTTTATAGGTTTCTGCTGTGGTTTCTTCTTCTAATATTCCTGGAATGTTACAAGAGATAGAATATCCTGATACAGTTTCTGCATACTCCCCCGCAGGGGGCTCCCATTTTATAACTAGCTCTTCTCCCGGGTCTGCAGCTCGAGGAGAACGAAATACTCGAAGACCTCTAGGCGCGGGCAAGACGCTATCAGGATCTTCGACTGGGAATAAAGGGTCAGGAACAGCAGTAGTAAAGTTTGTTTCAATTATATCAAATTTTGTATCAAAATATTCTACTGCAGTAATTGCATAACTATTGTCATCTTCATGAACAATATTTAAAACTTTATATGTTTTATAAGAAGCTGTTGTTTCATTCTCATCTTTGAGAGCCCAAATACCCCCTTGAACAACTCTATCTGCCTCTGCTTGGCTTCCAAATACAGGAACACCAGCAGGATTTTGTATTGTTAAAACATTTCCGTTAGGATCATTTGCTGTGCAAGTTACATCTTGTATTCTATGTGCGTCTGCGTATTCTAAATGTAAAGGAACTGGCTCGTCTTCGCCAGCAGGTACATTAGTCGGAGCAGTCCAAGAATCTGCTGTATACTGTTCAAATTGATCATTGCTCCAACCACTAGGTTGATCGACTTCTATTTGAGTAGTGCCATTCCACCATTTAGTTACAACGTCTCCTTTCTTGAAATTTTTATATGCTGCTGGAGTAGTACTACTATCCCAAATTTTACAGTCTTTTGCTGCAACAACTTTTCTTTCTGCTACCAAAAGTGCAAGAGTATAAGTCCCTGCACTTCCTATATTTGTATGGCTTCCCGACTCTGGATCTACAGAAATATCTCGATCAAGAGTTATAGTGGTATTTCCGGAAGAATAACTTGCATTAGAAATTCTGCCTCCAAAAGCAAAGCCATAGTCATGATTATCTTGAATATTTACAATATCGCCAGGAGCAATAAAAGCTGCATTTAATGCGCTTTTAAAAGAAACTATTTCTGTTTGATTGAGTGCAGTCCATAGTTTCCACCTCCCATAGCGAATAGCTTGTCCTTCTGAGGTACAGCCAAATGCTACAGATTCTGATTTTACAATTTGTCCTGTTTTGATGATATTTTCTCTATCTTCTACAAATAGAGGTTCTAATTTATAGTCGTTCTCCGGATTATTCCATTGAACTACAACTTGATTTGTTCTTGTTTTAGTACCTGTTTGCTCATAGCTAAAAGCTCCATCTACTACATTGGATCTATTAAAAGTATATGTAGGAGCTTTTGCTTCGTCAATTACAGGAGTAAGTTGGCCATCCATCCAATAAAGCATACCTCTAAAAATGGTAGCCATATCTTTTAGTACTTTGTAAACATCGGTAGCTTTTTGAATATATAAGTTTGCCCTAAACCGAGGCTCTACTCCTCCTTTTCCGTCAGAAACAAGCTCATCACAATACCGTGCAATCTTATATAAAGAATAAATATCAATATCTGAAGTTTGTACAAATTCTCCAACTCCATATCTATTGTTTGTAAGAATATCGTAAAAAATCCATGCAGGATTATCTGTCCATACTTTTTCTTCTCGAAATTGACCTGTAAAAAGTCCGCTATATAATCTATGAGGCGAAGGTAGACTTCCAACTTTTTCTAAAGTTCCTGGAGCAGGAGTTACTACCAATCCAGTTTCTTCTCGTGTGGTATAATTTGACGGCACTTTTACGAGCATGCCAAAACAGTCATACATTCGAGTAGGAACACTATCAAACTGTCTGCTACTAAAAGTTACATTTGCTAAAGCCGTATAAGGAAAATTAAGTTTTTCTTTTATGATTCCAAAAGCACCACTAATTCCACCTGCTTGAATAGCCTGCCACTTATCTACGTCTGAGCCTCTATATCCTAGCTTTGTTCTTGAGTCTCGATTTCCCCAAGTATGTGCACGACCAAAAGCATCGTCTGTAGTATTTTGACTCGCTGTAATTCTGCAAACTTTTAGTCTAAAACCGCTAAAAGGCTGAAAGGGCTCTAAATTTATTGTATGTGTAAAACTTACAGGGCCAACATGTTTTCCTCCATGTCCAAAAATAGGAGTACCTTCTAGTAACAAATTTGTATTTGGTCCTGATGGGCCATCAAATTTTACTCCTGAACTTGAATTTTCAGGCCCTCCTAAAGTCACAGGAGAGCCTGAGTCTCCTCCGCTAACCCCATCATACCCATTTATTAATTGATTTGCTAAACTATACTCTCCTGTGGTCATTGTCATATTGCCATCAAGGAATCCTTGATCGTCCCAAGAAATAACCCCCTGAGCATTAACAGAGCCCTGAGTTTCTAGTTTAATTACATATCCTGCGCCTGCATTTTCTTTATCTCCGCTTTCAGTATTTATTGTGTATAATCCGCTATTATACCTAAAGAGAAGCTGTATTTCGTCGATTTCTCCCGCTTGAGCTCCGGTATGTGTTATAGTTTGCACTACTCCTAGTTCTAGCGATGGCAGTCCTGGAAGCGCTACAGTACTTGACCCCGGGCTATCCGCTAGAGTTTTTAAAGGCTGTTGGTCTTTTGTTCCGGGAACAAATTGAAAGGTAGAGGATCGTACTTTACGATTATAAGAATTTGCAGAGGAACCATCTTTATACTGAGGCTTAGTAAAACTAAATCGACATTTTTCAAAAATTCCAATTTGTCCTGTTAAAGTAATCTCATTCCCATTAATTGAACTAATTTTAACAAAAACAGAAAGACTTATTATTATTTTATTGTTTCCATTTGCATCTGTTTCGTTAAGCCATTGATGGTTGTCTAAATTTGGAAGCAATACTTTAACAGTTAATTGATCTTTATTACCATTAATATTAGTAGCATATCCAGTTAATTTTCTGTCTGAAGAAGGATCTTTAATTGTTACAAGACCATCATTATTCTGAATATTTTGTAATGTAAAATGATGTTTGTCTACTATAGCTCCGTCAGGAAATAAAGAAAAATCCCCGTCAATTATTATATTAAATCCTGCAGGTTGCTGCCATGCTTGGTGGCCTCCTACAGCAGCACTGCTTGAGTTAATACTAAATGTGCTATTTGTGGCCCCGACTCCGGTGACTCCATCACCAAACTCTCGAAAATTATGAATGCAAATAAATCTTGTTAAAGTATTTAACTCGTCTTGCGAAGGGCTCCAGTTAAAACTTTGTTTCTCAAAATCATTTATAACTATATTAGGCCCAGATCCAGAAGCATGGTCAGAACTAGCGGTAAGTCCTACGGTTGACGCAAATACAGTTTCTTCATCAGTAAATAGAGAGTCATTATTTAAGTAAATACTCCCCCCTCCCTTTGCAAGTCCTGCAATGGGCCCTTCTGAAATTATATCCGTAATACCAATTACTTGCTCAGTACTGGAAGCTCCTTCTATACTACCTTGAGCTACCCAGTTAGGGCCCTTCCAATCTATTGAAGGCATTACCATTTTATGTCTCCGAAAATCTTACAAAATTAAAGTCTTTAGAAGTTTTTAGAACGCTATATGTAGCGCCACCGACACTTTCTCCGTCCGCTCCCATTATTCCGTATCCTTGAGTCGCTGACTCTCCAATTATTTCAAAACTTATTGGCTGTCCGGGTACTTTTAGTCTACCATAAAGCACTGGGACAGGATCTCCAGATTGAATATTTTGTTGTGCCCCATTAAAAAGGTAGGCTTCATCGTTTGATTGTGTATCTACAGAGGGGTCTGGTGCCATCATTTCTTGTACACCCGCTATTGCTAGATTAGCTGCAAAACCAATTGCCATCATTGTATAAGTGCCACCTAATGCCATGCCCAAACTTGCTACAGCTGCAAAATTTCCTGCTGCTGTTGCAGAGATTGCTGCACTAAGCCCTGCAGTACCTCCATAGTATAAATAAGGAGCATAAATAGCAATAGCTACAATAGCAATAGCGGCTAAAATTTTTCCTACACCTTTAGAGCCTGCTGGGACAGGAGTTATAATTATATCTCCTTCTTTTATATCCATCAATAATTCTTCAGCGTACTCTAGCTCTACTCCTGCTACTTCTATATGGTATCCTACACCTTCATCTGCTTTTTGCATAAAGTAGTCTGTAAAATCAGGATAATTTGCTTTTAAGCACTTGAATACGTCCGCAGGAGTATCACAGTCAATTTCAAAGTGAGGTACAAACTTATCCCCGAGTTCTCCGTGTAAGTAAGCGTTACGCAACATATCTATATGCTCTGTCTATATACTTTATCCAGAAAGGATATAAATTTTCTCTGCAGGAGAGTCGTCCTACTGCATGGTGATAAAAAGATTCTGCCCCTAAATATACTCCGCAATGATTTGCAACATTTGATTGCACACAGAACGTAAGAACATCATTTTTTTGTAGTTCGTCTAAAGAAATTTCTTGTCCTCCCCATTCTTTTATTACATCAGGACAAAAGTAATCTAAATCTTTATTAAACCAATTATCTTCAAAAGGAATTCTAGCAGGAATTTCTATATTTTGTGTTTTTAAATAATCCCTCATTGCTTCAAAACAATCTGCAACTCCAAAAGAATACTCCCTACCATATAGCTCTGTTACATTCTTTTCGGGGGTAAGAACATTAAGATCCATTTCTGGGTAAGAAAATATATAGTAAGGTACTCCTAGCGCATTGCAGTTTTTAATATCAAAATCACTTGGCTCTGGACTCGCATCTGGGTGATTATGTACAATTCCTATAATATCGGAAGTTAAAGAAATTTTAAGATACTCTTTTGAGTCAAATAAAAAATCATCATCGTCTTCAGCTATATTTGTACAAGGAATCCATTTAGCTTTTCCTTTTTGTACTGCTAAAACTCCACAAGCTTCTTTTGGGTATTCTCTAAAAAAATGAGATTCTATTTCATGTATAAAGTCTTGAATCATCTAAAGCTTCGAGTTCCAGGGAACCCTCCAAAAGGTAAAGTTATTGCTGTATTAAATTTTGCTGTAGCCATTCCGTGTTTTATACCTGGGCTCGTTCCTATAGTAGTAAACGCTAGAATACTAGCTCCGTTGTTACCTCCTCCACTAGAAATATTTGTAGCTTGGTAACGAGCTTTACAAGAAGACAATAGCTTTCCACAAACATCTGCTTGTACCCAGAACCCGGGATTTTGTGAAGGTTGTTTATTAGTGTGATCTCTTACACATCGAAAAACAACAGGAACATTATTATTTATTAATTCTACTGCATAATCACTTTTTCTTCCATCTGTAGAATTTGTCTCATAAGGAGTTGCAACATTATACGTTCTATATGTTCTTACAACTCTCCAGTGAGCGCTGTTGTCACTCGGCGTATTACCTACATTGTCATCAGAAAAAGACTGCCATTTAAGATTATCATGAGTAATAACTGAATCTAGTGAGTATGTGGTGTTTGCATTCCAAGCAGACAAATTTGTAGAAGATATTACATTTTCATGCACCAAAGGTTCGTCGTCTATTGTAAAAAATAAGTGTATATCTGTTACTTCATTCCCATTTACATCTAATCCACTTACTTTCGTACTCCAGTGGCATGCACTTCTTACATCAGTATTCCCAAGAGTCCATCCTTTATACACCCAAGGGCAATATTTTCCAGTTACAACTCTACTAGGAACTTTAACATTTACTAATTCAAATGGGCTTGCTAGTTCTAATGTCAAAGAAAGCGCAGTCTTTTGTGCAATTCTATCAATTACATATTCGGCTTTTGGAAATTCAAAAGGACTTTGATTCGTATTTGTTCCTTGGCTAACATATTTAGAAAGTGTTTTTCTAATTGTTATTCTTTTACCTAATAAATCTTCTGCGAGAAAAGAATTTTGATTTGCTACTCCATCTGTATCAAATTTTGAACCTGACTTAAATAAACTTTCAACATTTGGCATTATTAATGTGGGCCTAGCAGAGGCTCCATCTGCGTGTTTTTCAATGCCCTCTACGATCATAGGAAAAGCTTCATATGCATTAGTATTCCAATAAATATCTTCATGCGTATTTTCTGCATGAAAATATAAAACAGTACCAAATCCAGAAAACTCAAATAAACTTACAATAGCCTCGTCAGAGGCAAGTTGTAATGCTTGTGCTTCTTTTGCAATTATATTCTGGCTCATGCTTCATATACTCTTGAGAGGTCTGCACTAATTGACTGTACATCATCGTGGCCAACCATTACAGAATAGGTGTCAAGTACAACTTTAAAGTTTTCTCTTTCCATATTTATTTGAAAGCTTTGAGGATGAATTACATCAAAAAATGAAGAAATTAATGCAATTTCTTGCCAAATTCTATTTGATAAAGTTACGCTAAACTTATCAACTTTTGTGTTTATACCGTCTCTAACTCTTTGCTGATAGCCATCTCCAAAACTTGCAGTAAGAACTCTATGAGTTGATTCTCTTGAAAATCCTCTGTCAAAAGTTATTTCTCGACTAGAGATACCGCTGGGATATAGCTTTTCCAGTATAGTATGATACCCTTCGGAATCCGGGGTACTCGTATCCAGCTGAGGGTATTTTGCTGTCAAGTCTGTAAGAAGTCTTCCTGGAATCCCTACAGTTCCTTGAGGCTTATCTATGTTAAATCCAAATGCTCTTGACATTATGCTACTCCGTACGGATTAAGTATTCCGCCCGATCTTTTTTGATTTTGTAATTCTTTTTGTACTGCGGCTGCGACGAGATTACCAACATTAGCCCCCTCTTGAGAACTAGCTGAAGTACTAGATTGAGCATTTCCTTGATTATCAATACTTACATTTACAGTAACATTATTTTGTTGTCCACCGCCGCCCTGCATAGCAACCGGTATAGTTTTTCCATCAGGCAAAGGAACTACAGCTTCATTTCCATGCAGCATCGCAGGGTATCCGCTTCGCGGTCCTTTTGCTATTCCTCCTGCAGAATATCCGCTAATCTTTTTCGTGTATCCTCCATCTGCAAAACCTAATAGTCCGCCCAGGGCTCCTCCTACTGCACCCCCAATAGGGCCAAACATACTACCAATTGCGGAGCCGAGCATGCCACCGAAGCCGCCTCCTCCTCCTCCTGTAAGAGCTCCAAAGATATTTGAAAACATATTTGGTAAAGAGTCAAATAAAGACGAGAATAAACCTCCTCCGCTTTCAAATGCAATACCTAATTTTTCCATAAATCCGCCCTCAGCATTCTTATCAAATATATCTCCAAAAGAGCCAAGAAAATTATTAAACGAACCTTTCAATCCTTTTATAGCAGGAGCTCTTACAACTACTTCTTCCATTGGGCCTGCAGGATCAGATGCCTTTACAATTTGAGCACCTCCTCCAGAGCTTTCAGTTGTTACAGCACCGGGGCCTTGAGCGCCAACACCTCCTCCTAAAGCTTCATTTACTGCTTGGCTTGGATTTTCTGCTATAGAAGTAGGATCGGGAGGAGGCGGAGTAGACTCATCACCGCAGCACTTTAAATGTATTCCACTATTTAATGCTTCTATTATAGCAGTTTTAAGCTGAGTTGCCCCTGTAGAGAAAGTAGTTTTCATATTATTGTTCGCAGTATTTAGTGCCTGCTTTTGATTACTAGTAGCTGTAGAACTGGCTGTGCTAATAGCACTTGCAATTGCTGTAGCTCCATTTGTATGAGCGGCTGCAACGGCAGTTGGGCCATTCTTATCTTCCCCAAGCAATCCATCAATTAATGGATCTACTATCATTCTCTGTGTAATTTCTTTTTGAATTGTTTGCAACATAGACTTTGCTGCATCTTTAAGAGCTTCTCCAACAGTTTTTGTGCCGTCTGCCAAAGCAGTGAAAGCTCCATTTATGCCGTCAGTAAGTCCGGTTCTAAATGCGTCCGCAGATGCTTCCATTACTTGTTGTATTGGGTCTAATGCTTTTAGGGTTAGTTCTGCATCTGTTATTGCATTTTGTAAATTAGTTTGTTCTGCTGCAGTTTTTGCTTCGACTAAGTCTCTTTTAAAATCTAGTGAAATGTTTGCGGCTGATGCTCTAGTTTTTCCTATTTGATCACTTACTCTTCCTAGCAAATCGTCATACTTACCATTTTCATTCGCAAATTCTATTTGAGCAGCTAATAGCTCTAGCTGAAGCGCTACTCCTTCTCGTTGCATCTTTAACATTTCTTCTTCTAGATCAATGGCAGCAAGCTGTGCGTTTTTTTCTTGATCAAGAATTTTTCCTTTTTCTACTGCCATTTTTTGTGCAAATGCAAGATTTTTTTCTGCTAAAAATCTTTCTTCGTTAAAGAAGGGATTTTCTTGCTTTTTTATTCTTGCTTCTAATTCAAAAGATTTCTTTTCTTGATCTAGTACGAGATCTAAGATTTGCGATCGCGCTTTTATTTCATCTTGAAGCTGCTTATTAATTTGTTGTTGTGCACTGACTAATGCTGTATCAGCAGACAGTGCAAACTGCTTTTCTTGAATAGGCAAGAGTGCTCGTTGTAAAGCAGCGTTATCTTGTTCAATTTTTAATTGAGTGTTTGCTTCTGAAGTTGCAAGTTTATCTAACTCTAACTGTCGTTGTAATCTTGGTATTGATTGCTGTGCTAAATCGTTCTCGGTATCTGCTACGGCTCGGTTTAAGGCTTCTTGTGTTACTCTCTGTGAAGCAAGTATTTTGTCTCTTTTTACTTCTGATGCCAGTACGCCTGCAGTAACATTGTTTAGCTTACCTTGTAAAGTTAAACCTGCATTTCTTAACGAATTCGATTTTAATTGTTTTGTATTTGCCTTATCAAATGCTTCTTTCTCAGTTGCAATAGATTCTTGAATTAATGTATTAAACGCTTGTATTTCGTCATTCCTGGCTTGTTGCGCCTCTAAACGTCTGCCATCTTTTTTAATTGCAGCTTCGAGAGCTGCAATTTCTGTCTGTAAAGCCGCAGAGGCAGCTTTAGCGCCCCTACGCTGCTGCTGGCCCCTTCTTCCTACTTGTCCTGCTTTCGCTTTTTTCTGCAAAACAGCTAATCTTTCTCGGTCTGCAGTTAGTAGTTCTTTTTCTATCCCGAGGGCTGCTTCTGCACCTGCTACAATGGCTGCACTTTTTTCTGCTTGAGCTTGTGTAGCTCTTCCAAGAGCAGATATTGAAGTTACCTCTTGAGTAGCTTCTGCAAGTTTAGTGATTTCTCGTGTTACCGCTTCTGTTGCTGCTGGAAGTGTTTTTACTGCTTGACCTGACTCAATTAACTTTTCGGTATAATTTTTTAGTTTTTTACCTGCCTCTTCTTGAGTGTCCCCTCCTTCTGCATATGCTTTTGATAATCTTCCCAACTCAGGAGATAGTTCAGATATTTCACTTAGCAAAGAGTTAAATGCTTCTGTTGTTGCTGCCGTATTTGCATCGGTACCTTTACTGGCAGCCTCTAGCATTGTGAAATCGTCTATCAAAGCTTTTAAGTCTGCAGAATTTGCAGCATTACCTAATATTACAACTTTATCTATTAAATTGACTTTGTCAGAACGCAGAGCATCCCCCATACGATCAATTTCAGACGCTAAAGTTTCAAACTTATCTGTTGTCGAGTCGAGCTCAGATTGCAATCTTTTCATTTCCTCTGAAGCAGGAAAAAGAGCATTATAAAGCTCTTGTCCAAGTGAAAAAACCATTGAGATAAGACCCAGGATACCTGCCGCCATAAATGCAGCATTTATTCCTCTGGCAATATTTTTTGCTGCGGTAGTCATAAACCTACCCATGCGCCCAGATCTTGCTTTAGTCTCTGCTTCTTTTTTCTTCTCCATCAGTTCTATTTTTTCTGCTTCAGTAAGTAGTCCAATATTTTGCTCTTCTATGATGGCCATTCTTAAGTTATAAGAAGCCCTCATGTCAGTAAGCTGCTGAGCATTCATCTTTCTTAAAATACTTGTTCTTTTATCCGCACTTAACTTGAGTTGTGCCTCTGCATTATCAAGAATTTTCTTTGCATTTGCAGCAGCTACTCGGTCTTGTTTTCCTTGGCCAGTAAGGAACATCATACCGCTTTGCTCGCCTCTAGTCATTTTGGTTTTAGACTCTTTAACTGCTCTTGTTGCTGCTGCAGCGGTTTCTCTTTCGAAATCTTGTTGGGTCTTTGATGCTTTTTTCAGATCAATTTCATATGATTTTATTTGATCATTTAATTCTTTTAATCCCTTTTGCTGGTTATCAAATGTTTTTGTAGCTGTCTCTTCCCATGCTTTAAAGTTTGGAAGTATTGTTCTTAATATAGGCAATGCAAAAAGAGTCAAAGCACCTACAAGAGCTGCAGTATTCTCAGATAAAAAATCGAAAACAGGTCTTAAATTATCAATAAGACCTACTTTTAGTGTATTAATAAGATTGTCAAAACTATTTATAAATCTATTCAAGGAAGCAACCGAAGGATCTAATATTTCTTCGACGGCGCCAAACTTATCTTCTGCCTGTGACAATACTTCATTTGCTACAGCTTGGCTTCTTTGGAAGGCAGACAGCTCGTTTACAGCTACGCCTATTGAGTCTGCGTATTTGCCTAAAGCAGTGTCCAATCTAAGAACAATACCTAATTCATCCAGCAGTTCTGGCTCTGCTTTTGTAGTACCTCGCACCAAACGGTTAAAGGAGTCTGTAAGATCTCGTCCCAAAGTTATTGAAGCATTTTTTGCTGCTTTTGCCAATCCTTCGAGCTGTGTTGGACTTAGACCAGAAGCCATACCAATTGCAGTAGCTCTAGATGCTTCTGCAAATGAAAGCTGCCCCAATGTTGCATCTCTTACAGATTGTGTTATAGTTTGATAAGCTACGCCTGTTACAGCGCCAAGAGCTTTTTGACCAGCAATTAGATTCGATACGTCACTTGCATCTTTTAAGAATTGAAAAGCGGCAGATACAGCAAAGACCTGGGCAGCAATTGTAGCATATACACCTACAATGCCTCCCATTCCTTGTTGCATTTTTGAAAATTCTTTTGTAGTATTTGAAGTTCGCTTACTTAGTCCCTGCATGTTTCGACTAGTATCACGAGATGATTTAGATACATCAGTTTGTGCATTATCTATTGCATCTAACTGTTTGCGTAGCTTTTTTGCAGACATTGTAACTTTCTGCATTTTGCCGTTGACTTCAATATCAATTTGAATTTTTTTCGCCATTAGCCTTTTACATTATGGGTGTAATGTTTTCCACCGCTTTTTGCTTTTCGTGCTTCGTTTTTACGTTTTATTTCTGCTTGTTCTGCTCTGTAGTTTACTAGTTTACTTTCGTAAAGTTTCATTATATAAAGTATTGTTTTTCTATCGTCTACTTCATACAAGTTAAAAAAGTATTCTATTCCGTCCCAATACTTTCCCATATATGTTCCACTCATTCCTTCCCAGTGTTCCGGGAGAAGGCTAAACATAAAAAATGCCACTTGAACCTCTTCTGGAAAATCAGAAGGGTTGAGCGGCATTTTGGAGGGATCAGGTTCTTGCCCTAATTGTTCACAGACAGCTAAATATTTTTCAACATCTAGTTTAGAATCTGCTTCCCGAATAAATCTTTCTAGTAAAGACTCTATTCGGGCGATTTGTTCCCAGTAAAATTTTCAAGATCTCCTACGGCCTCCGTAACCCAACTGTCAAATACATTTGAGTTTTTCATCAAAAGCTCGGCATTGTCTTGTGTATATGGAAGCGTGTCCTCGGGGTCAAGGTCTCCTACATCTACCAAAAGAAGCTCTTCTAGGTAACGATATTTTAAGCCTGACCATCCTTTAATAACAGCTTTACAGTATTCTACAATAAATTTTTCTTCGTCTAAAGATTCTTCTGGCTGGCGAGTTTTCTTGTCAAACTTTGTGGTAACACAACGTTTTCGAAGTTTTAGCAGCTCTTCTCTAGCTAGATAGCAGAGAGAGACTTGTGTGCCATTATAGCCAGGAAAATCAATAGCTACGGTTTTACTTGCAGTCATAAGACTGGCGAGCGATACTGGTGAATCGGACATTTTTTGGTTCCTTTTTAAATAAATTTATATTTTGTAATTATAAGGGAGGAGAGCTAAAAAGTCAAGAACTTTTTTTGAAAGGATAAAAGAAAAACCCGCCGAAGCGGGTTTTTGTCAAAAGTATAACTTTACAGCTTATTAGCGGTGTCTCCATGGTAAGCCAACTGAACTTCATTAGCCACGTTAAAGTCCGTAGTATATGCACCAAAGTTAGTCTCAACTGAAATAACATCTTCAATAGAGTGAGTTGGTACGTCAATGTGACACTTAGGAATTTTAACATCAAGTCTTGGAGTTCCTGCAACATTACCACCAATTTGGAAAGTTACATCAAAGTCGTTTACAACTTTATCCAAGCCGCCACCTGTAGTTGTCATATCATTAAACAGTTCTACAGAAGTTCCATTATTACCTGAATCGGTATCGAGGGTCAAGTAACAAGTAAAGCTTCCATTCGCTGTACGACCACCTGTTACGTGCTCAATTGGAACGTTTACAGAACCTAGCTCTTCTGGCACCAAGTATGAAATATTATTTGAAATAGTAACATTTCCACCTGTCAACGTAAGATTGTAAGAGCCAGAAGGGAATTCATTTGTGTCAGCAGTAACACAAAGAAGCTGAGTCAAACGATTTCGAATAAAGGTAGTTGTTGCAGTTACACCCTTGTCAAAAGACTCTACTGCTTCTGTCGCTGCTGTAGCGCCAGATGCGGGTGCAGCAACTTCACCGCCATCTCCATCGTTTCCTAGATATAGCCGAAAGCCGTCCGCAGAGTTTAGAGCTACTCCCTTATGCTTGAGAGCAGTAGCCGCTCCGAATACGCCTGAAGCAGTTTTTGTACTTGTATTTACTACTTGTACAAAACCTTTTGACTGAAGGTCAATAACCTGCTTTGCAAACCCAGACCAGTTAATAGTTGCAATACCATCTACCTCAAAATCAATGGAGGCTTCGTTAAATGCTGCTGCTTCGAGCTTATAAACCATTGGGTTTGAAGTACTTGTTTCCATTACAAAGTAAAGATTACAAGTTGCAAGTACCGCTCGGTTAGACTGGCCAAAGTTAATAAGAGATCCAACTGTAGTAGAAGAAGGTTCCATTACTGCAGGACCAAAAGTAGAGTTTTTATCTGAGTTTACACTTCTATAAAAACTTGCACCTGCTGTGTTAGTTACTGCATCTGCGGTAAGAACTACATTACCTCCTCCACCAATAAGAGCGGACGGAATAGTAACGGTTTCATTTGCTGTCCAGCTTGCGCCGCCAGAAATTACTGTAACTGCTCCTACAGCACTTGCGGTCATTACAATATCTACTTCCCAACCTTGAGGATTGGGGGCAGAGCCTCCACTATATGTAAGGCCTGCCATACCGCTATTAATAGTATAGGTGCCTGCAGTAGCTCCACTGATGCTTGAAGCTGCAGCGACAGTAGTATTGCTGCCTCCTGCACCTTCGACTAAACCACCGCCTGCGCTAGAAATAATATGCTTATCTGCTCCAGCCATTACTGCCCAGAGAGCTTCTTCTACTGCATGGTGTTCGTTAGTTGTGTTGTTCGTATAAGGTCGAACATAAGTACTAAAGGACCACTCTGCGGGTGCCAGAGAGTCTGTAAATACCCTATTACCTCGTCGGCTCAATCCGTCGAAACCTTGCATTTCTGAAAGAGAAATTTCCGACTGATTGGTAGACTGTGAGAAACTGAAACCATCTAGTACGGGAATTTCCCATAATTGATCATCAAATTCGATGTAAAGTTTCGAGTCTCTGCTAAAATATAATTGTTCTGCCATAGCATGTCTCCTAGAGATTGAAAGGGCTAGGACGTGAGCCTTTGCTCCTGCCTGCCGTTTCTAGTATTGAACCTGAAGCTGCATCTCCGCTACACCAAAAGGTTCAAGAACTCCTTCATCAGTATCAATACTGAGAATAATAATATCGTGAGTTGTTTGTGTTACTCCTTGCCTATCAATATAAGCTAATCTGCCATTGCTCTCTACCACAGTTTCTACATCTTCCAAAAGCTGGTCTAAAGCAGTAACAGCATCCGTTTCTTTTACATAACAGCGGATAGTAATGTTTAAAAACCTATCTTTGTATCCACCACCTTGATATTCTCTTGTTTCTGATCCTGCATTTAAGTGTATTGCAGGAAAAGTATCTACTTCATCCCAGAACTTTAAGCGCGGATGTACATTATCATATACATCACTTAAAAATGCTCCGGTTTGATTTATTTTCTTTAATTCTACAACTAGTGCATCTACGATAGCGGACCTACGTGTTGTATATGTTCTTGCCGCCATTATACTCTCCTAGTATAGAATCTTCCTATTGCAAAACTTGCTGCTACTTCCCGGATTGACATATCTATCAATTTTCTAGGATCATAGTCCGGCGAGCCTTGTGTACCTCCAACCTCAAATGTGTCGTAGGGTCTTTTTTGATAAGTATACCCAATACTAGGAAAGCCACCTTGAGTTCTCGTAATCTCTGTTGCTCTTACGGATCTTGAAAAACGACCAGATACATTTGATAGTCTTGGCGGCCCCATGTTCCCTGCTACTATTGAAGGAAGCTGAGAATTTAAAACACCTAAAAGCTTTTGTAAGTGTACACTTGAACTTTTGACTCCGGCTCTTCTTCGTGCACCTTGAGAGCTTTTTGCTCCCATTGCTACTGTTGATTTATCCACAAAAGGTTTTACGTTATTAATTTTTCTTTCACGAGTTCTGCTTCTTGCAGTAACTGGTTTATTTTTAATTTTTTGTCTTTTAAAATTAGATCGAGTAGATTTTCGTGTTTTTCCGTCTTCTGGAGCAAATAAGTTTAGTGACTTTTTAGCTACAATTTCTATAGGAGAGTCTGATCCTTCTTGATTTGGCCAGTCTGTTCTATCTACAATTTCCTCTAGTGCTTTTTGTATGCTACCTGATTTTTCTAGCGTTGCTTTTGATGCGTTTACACTTGTTGCTTCTAATTCTACTCGAACTTCATGAATTAGATCGCCTTTTTCGTTTTCAACCGGTATCTTTACTATTTTAATACCGTATTTTTTTAATATTTTCTTTAAATGAACTCTTGCAAAACTATCGGCCTTTTGATTATCAAATTGAAAAAGAACATCATTAAAAGCTCGAGCTCTTTCTTCTGCGATTGCTCCGCCTTCCATGTGTCCTACATCTAATAATACTGCTTTTGGATTAAATTTATACGGCTTATCCTTTCTACCTGCTTTTCCGGGCTTTGGCTTTGAAAAAGTTCCTTCTCTTTCTTTATCGGGACTATTTAAATTTTTAATCTCTTTATCTAGTGCTTCCGCTAGAGGCTTTTGCGCATCTCCTTTCTTTTTCTTTAAATAGTTATAAATTGAGACGGAGCCTCCGGTATTCCTTTGTTCAATTATTGCAACAAAATCCACAGAAGTTGATGCTGCTTGAAAAGTTACTTTAATTGAGGGGGTATCTGTTAAAGTAGAGTGAAGCTCTGTAACTAATTTAGGAACTTCTTCTCTTATAATCTTTTTTATACTTTCAGGTATTTTTTCTTTAATAAAAGTTCTTTTCTTTAACTGGCGAATAACTTGTCTGTTTACGCTTTTCACACTGCAGGCGAGATAGTGAGTTCTAGTATCTGATACTTGTTCTCTGAATGCTCTATTATCTTTTTTAAGTTGATCTAAGAGTTCATCAGCTAACTTTTCTAAATCTTTTTTTGCCATTAGAAATTTTTGTACATATCCAAGACTCTCTTAATATGATCGGGGAATCCTCTGCCTTCTCCACTAGGAGCATTTTCCATTGTTGCTCCGGAGAGTGTTCGTCGTGTCTTATGTTCATCTTTGAAATAGTAGTTAATTAAATCAATAACTGCTATTTGTAAATCTAACGGAGTGGAAGAATACCCAGCAGTATATGTAATTTTTACCGATCCAACTCCTCGAGGCCAATTAGAAAAAGCAGTACCATTAATAGAAACTACAGAATCTGTTGCTGTTTCTAAGTACCACTTATCAGTGGGCAAAATAGTATATGCAAAAGTTGGTTGATCTCTAGTTTCTACAGAAACAATAGTATTCACAGGGCTTTCTGTTAATTGAACAATATAACTGTCCCAATTCATGCTAAAAACTTCTACTTTATTTGTAGAGTAGAAGTCTACAAAAGTGTTTGCACAATAAGTTTTTACTAATTCACTCACAGAATCAATAATGCGAGTAATCTTATAGTCATCCTTTGGGCTTTGGATGCCTTCTGCGTCTTTAAACTGCTTTAAAGTTATAAGATTTGCCATAAGTCAATTAGTAAAAACTTGGGGTGGCGAACCACCCCAGTTTAATAGCTTAGCTATTAGCTGTTAGCGTATCGGCACATTGCGACAGGCAGACCGACAGTGGCGGCATCACCTGCGAAGAGCTCTTCGAAGCCAACAGATTGGCTAGCAACGATTGCTGTACGCTGGTTACCAACTTGGTACTCGGTTTCCAGGCTTACGCCCTTCATTCGAGGAATAATGTAGTTGGGAACATTTACAAGGATTGCGCAAGGCTCAGTTGCAGGGTTCACAGTCTTATCGACTGCAAGAGCTGCATCATCAGCTACGACTACTGGAATTGCAAAGATTGAACCTACAACACCAGTTCGCTTGATAGCGAGATCGCTGCCAACTTCCGTTACGTCTTGGAAGTTGATGTCTGAGAGCAGATCATTGTATGCAGTGTAAGAAACAACGAGCATAAGATCTGCAGGGTTCAAGCCATACTTCTTCATAGTTGAACGCATACGAAGAATGTCTTGACCAATCAGTGAGTCTGCACCAGCACCAGATTGAGTGAGACCAGCAGTAGCAGTACCAGTAACAAGCAGTGAGTTACTGAAAGTACCAAATGCACCAATCAAACCAGTACCAGCTTGACCTGCAGCACCTGAGTGACCAGAAATACACATCTTGTCCATAGCACGAGCGTGTGCACGAACCATGCCTTCACGAATCATAGGAAGAAGGGCAACAAGAGTGCTTTCTTCGGTATCATTCGTGATGTATGACGTAGAAGTCATACGAGCAGCAGTAATAGTCTTCTGCAGCGCATTGAAAGTAGCTCCACCTTGTGCAGTACCATTTGCATTACCCTGGAGGGTTGCAGGAGAGTTAGTTTCATCTGCCTCAGAACCACTACCGAAGGTAGCTGTTACAGAGTCAGGCATCAAGGGCAGTACAGTCTTAGTGCTATTTACTGCAATTTCACGGAAAGCACTAGCAACCTTCAACTCAAGAAGAAGCTCCCGCTCAAATTGAGTGGCAGTTTCAATATCAAGAAGAGGAGCAATGTTACTTGCAGAAGCAACACCTACACCATACTTGTTAATTACGCCTTGGGCAAAATCAGTTTCCCAACCCTTACGAGTCAAGTTACCAAGAATTTTTGCTTCAAGGATTTCGCGGCCACCTGCTGAAAGGTCGCCCGGCTGAGAACGATCAGAGAACTGACGCTTGCTGTTATGCATAGCTTCAAGTTCAACTGACTTTTCTTCCAGCTCAGCTTTATACTTTTCAAGAATTTCTGCGGTGTTAGCTTGCTCCGCTTGGAATTCTTTACGCAGATCTTCTGCGAGCTTCTCAGTGCCTGACTCGATGCCAGTACGGATTGAGCTCTCGACTTTTTCTTGCTGCTCTACGGCAGCCTTTTCAGCATCTGCTTGATCGGCAGCCTTTTGAGCTTCGGCGTCTGCAGTAGCTTTTGCTTCAGCTTCTACTGAGGCTTTTTCTTCGGCCTGACGAATTGCAATCTTAGCAGCAGTTTCTTCCTCTACCTTCTTAGCAAAAGCGTCTAGGTCGATTTCGGGAGTTTTTGTTTCTTCCGACATATCTGTCTCCATTAAAGAGGAATCTTCCTCGCTTTTAAAAGTTTTCTTGAAGTCTTTATAATCCTGCTCAGAATCGAATGACTTCGACAAAGAAAAAGTAGCTGCTTGATTGCAAGGTACTGTAACAACAGATACTTCAAACAACTCAGCGTCCTTAATCATTAATCCATCGGTTTCCTCAAGGTAATCGGCATCCTTGACTTTGAAACCGACAGAAAACGCTCCAAGGACACCGTCTTTGATTAAATTAGCACAGTCAGCATGTTTACTAATCTTTGCTTCCATGTGCAAGCCGTCCGCTGTGGGAGTAACTTTTGTTGCTCGTCCAATCGGTCGGTTATAATCGTGATTAAATAGTATAATAGGGTTCTTTTCAAAATTACCAAGACCCCCTTTAGTCCATGCTTCTGAAGAAATTGAGTCTCCAGCACGATCAAACGCATTTGTGCTGGCCATTCCACGAACCATGATAGAGCCGTCTTCTTGTGGCTCGCTCTTAAAAGTAGATGTTAAGTTAAATGTTTTATTCGTCATTCTTCTTTACCTTTGCCTTTGGGGCGGGCTTAGGCTTTGGGGCAACCTTTGGTGCAGGTTTAGCAGCAGATTCAAGATCCACAAAAATTGTGGGGTCTACTCTTCTAACCCAATCTAAAGCCATATCGTAACTTTTAAACCATTTCATTAAATAAGTTGTTGCAATAGGAGCATCCGCCGCATTAAGATACTCTTGAAGAGTAAGTGCTTTGCCTTTAGTTCTAAAGTAGGCAGCGAGCTGACGAGCTCCTAAAACTGCATGATTCTTTCGTACTCCCATATTAGTCTCCTTCTGATTCTGGGGGCCTTCCGCCTTCGTCGGGATTTGCTGCGCTACCTGCTATGTTTTGAGGGACTCGAATTTCATCTTGTCCTTCTATTGTTTCATAGCCTAATTGATCCCGAGCTTCGTTAATTGTTATAATTCCTCCATTTACTAATGCTGTATAGTAAGCTGCAGCATCTCTAAGCTCGGGCTGCAGTGCAGGAATATCAGTTACATTTTCTGTAATATTAAATCCAAAGTATCGTGATAGTGCAAAATTAAGTTTTCGTACAATAGGTAAGATTGTTTCAAGATAGTACAATCTCATGTTTGGACGAAGATTTGCATTATTTCCAGAATCAAGAAGTATTGGAGGCACCCCTAACGATTTTAGAATTACTTTTTCATGTTCTAAAATTGCGTTCTGAAAATCTAATTCTTTAAAATTAGTAGTAGAGTAACTATCTATTTCTAATCCACCATCAAGAATTAAAGGCCGTCTGCCTCCTGAGTCTGGACGATAGCGCAGAGTCCAAGATTGAATCATGCGCTCTTTAATTTTTTCTGATAAAGTATTTGGAGATTTTAGTACCAATCCAGGAACTGCACCGTTCCTAAAAAAGTTATCTTGAAAGTCCCTCATATCTCTTACAAGCTGCATAGTTCTGGTCGCAGGCTTGAGTCTAGAAACTCCTCTATAAATTGAGTGAAAAGAGTTTTCTTTAATATGAATTATTTCGCTTACTTTATAATCAATATCTTGTAGAGTATACTTTTCTACAAAAGTGGAAGGATCTGCTTGTACACGTACTTTATCCGCAGGTAGATGGTAGAGGTGAGCACCATCAAAATAAATAAAAATATTTCCGTCAAGAAGATAATCAGTAATTAAGTTTCTTTTAAAACTGCTAATATCTTGAAAAGGATTGGGAGTTCGATTTAGTAGTTCTTCTACCTTTCCTCGTTTTATTCCAGTTACGACACCCCTATAGGCGCCTTGAGTACTAATTGTTGCAGGAATTTCTGCCGTGTCATCAACAATCATATTGACGCCACGATTTACTACTTCGAGCTGCTCATAAAAGCGCTCATATTGAGTAGTAAACTCACGAGAACTTTCTGACTTACCCGTGTCTAGTATTTGACCAGGATTAAGTTTTTCCTCTATGTTCTCGGGCTGTTTCCAAAAATTATACCATGCCATGCTTTTCTCTTTGAATATCTACCCAGCGCATTTGTTTTGCCGCTGTACCAAGTCCTGGATTTCGTCCGTAAATTTTATGCAACTCTCTATGATGTGCATGACATATAGTGACTGTGTGATCGTATAGCTCTGCCCAGTTATCCTCTATAAATTCATCTCTCCAAATAACTATATACTCATTTGTATAGTGCTCTGGCCTTTCTTGTGTTTTCTTCTTTAGCCATAAACGTAGAAGAGGGGCAAGAGAGTAAAAGTGGTGGAAGTCTAATTCTTTTTCTGTTCCACAGATGTAACACTCATTGTCTTTTTTGTACTTTGATTTTGCTCGGTCCCTTATGTACTTCACAGGGTCTCTTTTGAGCTTTTTCATACTTTGCATTATAGCCTCTGCAAGATAAATTGTCAAACATTATTTTTGGCTAGGGGTTGTTAGAAGCCGCTCTGACTTGTTTCAAACGAATACAATGCATAACGAAGCGCATCCGCCATATGAGATGCTTTATTGTGCTTTGGTTTTTCTTTTGCTAAATTAGGGTTAGGATCCCACTGATATTGATCTAAGCATGACAAGGTTTCAGCGCATCGTTGATCGACAAATAATTTGTCATTGTCTACAATCGCAGCTACATGTGCAATACCGTCCAGCACAGATTTCTTAGCGTTGCTTGTTGAAATATCGTATTGTAAAGCGAAGTCATATCGAGTTTGCTGTGCTGCGGAATCAATATAAATAAAATCGATATCCCATTTCTGCATTAATGTTTGTATTTCAGCGGCATGTTGTTCCGTTGTTTTTTCTGCATCAAGATACTCATCTAATACATAGTACTGTTCTTCATCCCAATCATAACCAATTACACAAAAAGCAGTAGGATCACGGTAACCGACATCAAGGCCAGCAAATACATCCATATTAGTGGTATCCAATGCCTCATTGTTAGCGATACATTTTTCGTGGTCAAAATTCCAAATTTGTCCTTCATAAGTATTAAAATCTGCTTCATATTCTTGTCGAAATTCTGCTTCCGACATACTTTTACGTGCTTCGCTGATATCTAACTCACTCATGCGCGGGTTATCTCGATATGTTGCTCGTATTGAACACCACTCAGCAAACTCATCATTAAACCCTCTATCAAAAAACTCGGCAAACCAGTTGTTCCTGCCCCTAGGGGTTGAGATAAAAATTGCTTTCGAATTATCTTTATCCAATGTAGGTCGAAGTGCTACATTAAACGCATCACGTCCGTCTGCCAACGCCGCTTCGTCAAATATAATCAAATCGTAGCTACGACCTACACAGGAATCAACTTGGTTTACTGAGCCCATTCTCACCGTTGAACCATTGCTCAACTCAATAACTTTATCTTTTGCATTGTCCTTTACTACTTCTAAATCAAAATGCTTAATAAGATTTCTTTGTAAATCAAAAGAAATCTGAGACAGCGAATAGTTAGGAGACATTATAAGAATGTTTGAATTCGGAACTAGGGAGACTAGTTGGCCGATTATGTTTGCGATGTATGTCTTACCTTGTCTACGACTCACTGCGGCACATACAAATCTATATTTAGGATTATTAATCGCATTTATTATTGCTACCTGAGAAGGTAGCGGAGTGATGCCGAGTAGCTCCAAATAGGGGTCTACTGGAAGTTTGAGGAAGCGTGTCTCAGATTGTAAATTATGCAGGACTTCGCCAGTGATATCAGCCCTGCTTATTTGTATTGTCATGTTTACTGCTCTACTTTTGTTGCATCTCGATAGTAGATAATTATTTCTTTCTGCTGGCGTATATACCTACGAAGTTCTTGTAAATTAAATGCCATATTTTCATAGTCTTGAGGAGTTAATCCAAAGATTACAAAGGTTCCGTCCTGCATTTTACTTATACGAGCAATCTGCTCTTCTAAATTTTTTTCTGTGACTACAAAAAATTCTACATCCTGTAAATCTATTTTTCTAGGAAGTTGAGGCTGATAGATATCCAGTGTTTTATATTCTGTTACAGTTTTTATGACCGGCTCGGGGATTGGTAGAGGGTCATTTTTCAAAAAAGAACACCCAGATAAAAATAGTATAGCTAAAAAACTAGTTAATATCCGCATTTTGCACCTCTTCACTATCTTTTTCTATCTGTTCAAAAACTTTTTTTGTGCCGTTGTTAATACGCGGTTCCACCATCCCGGGCTTTGCTCGGGCGAGTCTAGTGAGATCATGCCTTTTGAAGATAGACAAGTAGTCATCCATCTCTGCCTGCATTTCATTATTTGCTTCAGTAAGTTTTCCAACGGCTTCTAATTGTACTCTTAAATTATTTTCTGCTTGTTCTCTTGAAGCGGTTTCTGTTTCCAAGGCTGTTTCTAGCTTTGATGTATTTTCTTTTAAGGTTACATTATTTGCTTCAAGCTGTGCGATTGTTGCTTCTGCCTTACTCACAGTTGTAGTATGGTATGCATATGCACCTCCAGCTACAACTAACATAAGCGGCATGGCTTTTATTAGTCCTAACATTAGTATATTTTCCTTAAATCATAGCCCACAGGATTTACAACTTTTATTTCATGTTTTACACCGAGCAAATCTACAAAAATTATATGAGTAGTAGAAATCTTTTTCAACTCCTTTGCTCTGTAAGTTTTAGGGGCTCCGGTTTCTATTCGCGAACCGTCCTCTAAAAATTTTACCTCTCCAGGAAAGAAAACTGTTAATTCCCATTCTTCCCGTATAAGTGTACGCCACCAATGTTTAATTTTTGCCCAAAGGCCAACAGTTACTAATTCTTCTTCTTGCTTTTGTTCAATATTAGTCATTTTTTCTATGCCTATTCCAAGCGAGGAACCCACATAGTCCTAACGACCAGTAGGCCAAATAATTTAATACTTTGAATCCGTTCTGCTCTATACAAATATCTCGAAAAAGAATATCCATTTCTTTTTGTGTTTTTGCTACAGTTTCCTTGTTTTTTGATTTTACCAGTTCAGCGTACTTATACCCATAATCGTGAACAAGACCACCCATAAGCAAGACTCCAACGGGCGAAAGCCACATTGCAAGAAACTTAGGTACTGATGCACCATCGAATTCAAAACCCTTTTCAATAACATACTCTTCTCCGTTTAGGAAGAAGTAGAAATCTTCTACAGTTTCCCATCGTCGAGTTCCAGTCAGCCATAGCCAAATTGAACCCCAGAATTTTTTAGTTGCAGTATCAATTAGTATAGGTCTCATGATTGGCATTTCTGTATACTTAAAGTTTACACGAGACTCTCCTTGTCCGTCAAAAATACTAATCACAAAACCTATAAGAATAATGGCAGCCACAACTACTGGCTGCCAGAATGTTACCATCAGATCAAGAATCACTTTTTACTCCAAGCAGTAGCTCCGAAGAATGCTGCAACAAGACCCGCTACAGCCACAAAATAGGTCGGGGCCATGTCTCCAAGGACATCAGCGGCATGCTCATATCCAGCAACTTGAGCACCAACAACAGCGAAAGGATATACCAACATGCCAAGCAAAGCAAACCAAGCCATGTTTCTTTGGGCGTCTCGCATTGCATCGGCATCTTCTAGCTCCCTTCGTCGAAACTCTAGTTCCATTTCGTATTCTTCTTTGGACAAATGACCATCACCATTGATGTCCATTCTTTTAATAACTTCTTTATCCGCTGTTACTACTTCTTCATCTGCCATGGTATATCTCTATAGAGAGCAGACACTCCCCTCTTCGGATGAGTCGAATCGATTATCGCCACATCCATATTTTCCATCATTATCAGTATCACACGCCTGTTGCCATGTAATCATGTCAAAGGTCAAACCTTCGCTCCAAGGAACATAGGCTTTACACCATTCATGAGACCCAGGTTGAAAAGGATCTTGTGGTTCTGGTACGTAGTCTCTAGATGTCCAAGGCTTTTGTACACGAAAAAACGTGTCCTTGTTTTTCATTAGCTGTCTTTTAAACAGCGCACTGCGAGTATTACTGATATAGATTTCTTGCCCTTCCTTAAGCGTGTACGTTGATCCATCATCGTAGTTAATAACGGTTTCTGCTGCTACAGTGGTTGAGATAATAGCTAGCAGAGCTAAAAAATATTTCATAGTATCTCCTACCATTTTACTTTATTTGCCCAGTATGCCGCACTCATCTTGCCTCGAGCAATGTTTCTGCGGTGTCGGGCTTTGAATGAAGCACGCTTCTTTTTCATGCGTGCACTTTCTCCCCTTTTAGGCTTCCCTGCAGTTTTGGCTCCTTGCTGGCCAAAACGAATAGTCTTGACCTTACTTCCTACTTTAGCCACAACAATGTGTGACTTTTTCGGATGGCTAGGAGTACGCTTTGGCTTGTTGTAGCCTGCTACTCCTGCCCTCTTTAATCTTGAGTCTCTTTTTTTACCTTTCCTTTTTGCGGCCATTATGCTATATAATCCAAATACCGAATATTAGTAAATACATCTAATTTTCCGGCCCTGTCATAAGTAGTTACAGTATAAATTGTATCTGTTATTTTATACTTATTGTCCTCTACCTTAGCAACTGTTTGAGTTGAATACTCTTTTGAAAAAGAAGTAGGAATTGCACTAATAGCAGAAACTTCGCTCACTTTTTTCTACCTTTTCTTTTACCCTTTTTAGCAAAAGTTCGTACCATAGTTGGTTTTCCGCGTACTCCTTGAGCCTTTGATCTTTTTCGGCGAACAGCAGAACGAATCTGTGATTTTGACATGCTTGCTGCTTTAGAAGCAGGAACGCACTTAGGATACCCCTTGCGTCCTTTTTTAGCTTTTTTACGGCCACATTTTGCATAGCCCCCGCTCTTCTTTGGACGACTAATATCTACCCAGCTCTCTTTGAACCATTTTGTAAGTCCACCTTTAGCCACGACGGTATCTCCCTCCTGCTTTTTTATACTCTCGTACTAAATAAGCATTTGCATATGCGCTCGGATAAACTGCAAACTTTCTTTTAGTTTTTGCTTTTATTCTGGCGTATAGTTTTTTATTTGTAGGAATATTTTTAGTTTTTCTAGCTGCCTTTTTTCGTCTAGCTGCCATCCTTATTCTCTTCAGCTAAAGAAGGAAGCAAGTGCTTCCACTTAGCCCACGCCACATGAGCGAACCACCCAATTACACCTCCTATTGCTAAATCAATCACTTTTTACCTCGCTTTTTCTTCTTCATAAGTGCAGCTCTTAGTGCGGGAGGAAGTTTCTTTTGCTTGGCAGATAAACCCTTGCCCATAGCCTTTTTCTTTTTTCCTTTTTTGGCGGGTCGTCCTCTTTTCTTTCCGTAAGTACCTTTTCCTGATGGCATTAGTTTTCTCATGCGCTTTTGCGGCTATGGAAGATATGAATAATTGTCCTTCCAATTTTGTAGTTCATCAAAATAACAATCATGCTGTTGACTTTTTGCCCAGCATAGTTCTTGAATGATACGATTGTACCATTGTTTATCGTAATCATCATGAGCATTTTCCTGGTCTTGTTTAAGCTGGGCAATTCTCATGTTAATATACTTTTCAAAATCTGGGCTTCGTCCTCTTTTCATTACATTACCTGTGCTACTATTAACCCTAATAAAAACATTATAATTATTCCGGAGGCTGCAATAATTCTACCTTCCATTCGAGCAAGTGTATCTTCTACGCTTTCCATTCTCTCAAATATGGTTTTCCATCTTTCTTCACACTGAGTGGCATGAACTTGTAGCTCGTTCTCAATATGATTAACTTGCTTTTCTAATTCATTCATTTTAGTATAGTCAATATGAGAAATAGTGCGGGCACAAAAACAACTAAACCGCACACAAAGTAAAAACAATACAATAAAGTTTGCATCAATTCTTCGTGGGCTTCTCTAGCTTCTTTTTCTGCTTTGGCTCTTTCTTCTTTGGCTTGTTTTTGAAAGGCTAGCCAGTCATCCCACATTCCTGGGCGACCTGCCCAGATCATTTGTTGTTTTAGGTGGTCCTCCATTTCCTTGATCTTCTCAAGTTCCATGAAGGCTTCCATATCGCTTTTATATCCGTTTTTATTAGACTTTTTTTGAAGCGAAGTTTTACTATCAAAAAACTGTGATACAACTCCTGCAACATCATAAAGCTCTTTACCGTTGCCGATAGCTTCTTTAAGTACACCAAAAGCAGCATTTGCAATCGCAATTTCTGCAAGCATGGAGCTTTCTCTAGGTTATCCCTCCTTGAGAAGTTTCTCCATCAGCTTTCCATAGTTTCCTTGGCCGAAGGGTAAACTCTCGTTATTAATTTGTACGTTATTTTGAGTTTTTATGTTTGTGGTCTCTGCTTTAGTCAGTTCAGCTTGTGCTTTAATTTCATCCATTCTCATTCGGTGAGCCATCTGCAGTAGATCAGCCAAGTCTTTATTAGAGTACACTCCTGTTTCTTGTGCTTCTTCAAGCTTACTTTGTATCATTTCATCAAGAACAGTAGCAATGTTGTTTTTGTTACGATACCCCATATCAAGATATACAGTATCAATATACTTTTTTACTTCACGTTTATTTAAAAGTTCAACTACTTTTTCTTCGGCAACTTGCATCATTTCACATACTGCTCGAATATTTCCAAATTGCAAATAACAGTTTGCTACTTCAAGTCCCTCAGGGGATATTGTGGTTACTTCTTTGCCCATTCTCGTATTCTACTTTAAAAGGGTTGTAATGTCAAGATATATTTTTGCGAGGTGTCGAAAAATATTTAAAAAACCAATATTTCTAAAATTGTGCCGTCAGGAAGTGCAGGCCACTCGATATCTTCTAAAGACCTAATTGTTGGATCAGGAGTTTGAAAATGAATTGGAAAATTTCGAAGGGAATTTCTGTAATTTCTCCAAGAAGCTTTTACGGTTTCTTCCATTGGATTATCAAGAGTTTGAGTCCAATCACACATATGAAGTCTATGATTTCTTTCCTCTCTTAATTCTGCTAAAAATGTATTCCAATTTTGCTGCCACTCTTCTTCTTGTATATTCCATTCATAATACTTAGTTGGAGGAGCCCCTCTATGTACCCAAGCTCCCTCTTTTCGATAAAACTCTTCGTGTATAGTTAGAGTGTTGTCGTAATTACGCCAATCTTCTGTCCGAAGATGAATTGTTTCTATTCCGTCAGCAATACCCTCAGGAGGTATATGCCCGGGAGCAAACCCTATAGACTGTATCTGTCCCGTAGCAACATCTACCTTTGCTATATATTTTACAATTAGTTCCATATTACCCCCTTAATTTTATTACTGCTAGTGTTCCCATATTTGGAAGAACGTAATCCCAGTTGAACTGACCCGTAGCAAAAAGTCTTCCCCTATAACTTATCCCACCCGTACTAAAAGTATATCCATTCATATAATTATTTGCTCCTCCATAAAACATAAAATCAATACTTACATATACGTTTGAAGGTGACCCAGCCCAAACAGAATTTGTAGAATTATTTGTCCTTAAGTCTCCTTTATCATATATTGCTTGAAAATCCACAGTACTTGCTGCTTTCCTTGTAGAAAACATTAACCCCCCTGAGCCGCTAAAAATTTCTAATCCATACGTTCCTGCGTTAGTTATATTACTTGTACTTGAACTTGTAAATTCTGCAGATACATAAGAAATTGTTTGTCCAGACCTATTCGTAAGTACCCCGTTGCTAGTATTTCCAAATAAATTTCCAGTGTTTACTCGGCCGAAAGTAACAGTGTTATTAGGAGGGGTAAAAGTACCATTATTAGATATCGTGCCAGATCCTGTAATAACTAAAGTTTGGCCTCCATCAAAGTTATCAGTATCGAATATCAACTGATTATTAGCCCCGTAAAACTCTAATCCATATGCCATAGTTAATACCTTATTAAATGTACTGCAATTGTGCCGTATCGTCCAGTAGAATTTGATGAGTTTACTGTTAAAGTTATGCCATTACTACTTCTTGTTATCCAAGGAGATAGCCACTGATATCCAGTCCAGCCTGTAAGAAATATACCTGTTGTTGATTTACTACTGCAGTCGAATCCATTAAACATAGTAGTAGTAGTCGAACTCGCAGTAAATGTATGGGAGTCAAAAGCAAGAAAAGTACCCAGCCTAGAAATATCGTTAATAATTAGAGTACCACTGGGATTGTATATCTCTAACCCATAATCACTAGCCGTTCCGGAATTAAGATTAGTACCACTGCCCGAACCTGCTGTAGAAGTATCTGCAATAGATACAGAAGCACTTGGCGTCCCTGTTGAAGTTTGGGCACTATCAGTGTTTGCTAAAGTTAGGGTGGCGGTTTTTGGCCCGTCTGTTAAATTATCATTTGCGAGTGTAATAACTGTAGTTGCTGTACCACTTCCTGAATTAATGCTAAAGCTTCCAGTGAGAGCTCCTGAAGATATATCAAGGTCCTGAATTCCTTCAATAGTATAATTAACTGTTCGAGAGCTAGAAATATTCGAGTAAGTTACTGTAAATGTAGTTGATTGTCCTTCATTAATTGACGTAGGGTTAGCAGAAACGCTATAAGGAGTTCCTGTGCCAAGTCTTTTAATACGTATTGTTGTTCCACTATTTACAGTTTGCCAACTTCCGCTACCTCCGGTAGTTGGAGGCCTTCTACCTGAAAAGCTATAAACATATGTACTTCCTGCAGGGGGTAAAGCTCCGCTCTGAGTAGTAACAAGACTAAATGTTCCAGAGGCTCCAACATTGGCACTTTCTGGCCACTGACTCGTTGTGTCATTAAGAACTCGGTACTGATCATAAGTTCCTCCGTCGGTAAAAGGAATACCTATAATATCGGCGGCGGCTGTTCCATAGGAGGAAGGTATTTCATATACTCCGTTAACTAAATTTAAATCAGTTCCGTTTTTATCAGTAGGAGTATCAATTGTAATTGAAGAGTCGCTAAGAGGAATATACGGAGCTGTTGAAGTAAAAGGAGTACTGACTACATTGGCACTTCTTCGAACCCAAAAATAGTAAGTAACCCCTCTTACATAAGCATTTCCATATGCATCAATAGTTAGTGTTGTAGGAGAAGTCTGATTAAGGTCCGTTACCCAAGCACCATTTGAAGAACTAGGAAGTGAATTCGTTGTACTTCCTATAACTGCTGGGTTACCTGAGGTACCACCACTGCCCCCACTCCAAGATACTGTTGGATTTGAATTTGCAGTATTAGTACTTGACCAAGTGACTCCACTTATTGTATCTGCAGTAGGAGTTGTACTAGCCCCTGTAATAGTGAATGTATCGGAAATGCTAAGGTCGTTGTAAGAATTGAAGATATTAGTAACGTATAGCTTTATTGTTGCAGTTTCTGAAGCGTCTGAATCACTATCTGTTGAAGGAGTTACAGTAAAACTTCCTGAAGACCACCCTGTTCCCGAACCCACTTGACCACTAGAAGTTGAAAAATCTCCGCCACTTGTTGTAGTAGCCTGCCAATAGATAGGGCCTAGGCCATTTGTAGAAGCTACAGTAAAAGTTCCAGTCTGCCCCTCTTGTATAGAATTCGGAACCGTAGTAAAAGAATAATCAGGAAGAGTTATAGGAGAAGAAGTACTGCTGTAGTCGTAATTTGCTCCATTATCTACAGTTGCTCGAGCTTGAACCGTCCAAGATGTACCTCTCCATGATGTACCAACTGCTGCATTTTCTCCTAAATTATTTATTTCCGCTGTCCACGGAAAAGTATGGACAGTGTTGCCATTAGACCCGGAGCCACCGCCCTGTACTTTCCATTGATATTGAATTGTTCCAGCCGTTGTACCTGATGGATTTGACCACATTTGAAATCCATTGGTAATAATTGTTTTATAGGGGCTAATAGAAGGAGCTTGAGCTTGTGGCGTTACTGTATATTGAGTGTCCCCTGTAGTTAGTCTTATACTGTTTTGACCGTTTCCATTTGCAGCATAAAGATAAAAAGTGGCAGTGGCCGAAGTAGGTAAACCATTTGAAATTACTCCACTACCTTGCACTGTTTCAAAAGGTCGAGAGTTATTACCACTATTACTGTTCCAAGTTCTTGCTATATAGTTAGAGCTCGCTGCGGCGATATTACTACCGTTCGCAAGGTTTGATGTATCTAAAATGTAGTAAATAGTATTAGTTCCCCCCTGCGTCATACTAAGGGAGTAATTACTTGCACCACTAAGTATATTGACAGAGGTCGAGTTTAGAGTAATATTAGTGTCTAAGGCAGCGGGGTTGGTTACATTAAAAGAAATAGAATCTATTAGGTGGTCTGCTGTTCCTGTTTGCCCATTGTAATCGTAATGATATAGGTGTACCCAATGAACCCCTGCATTAGAACTTAGCGTGGGACTAAGTGTGATTTCGTCGAGATCAGTGGGCGAAGTCAATACACCACTGCCAGTAGTAAATCCATAAGCAGTACTGTGGCCGGTTTGAGACTGTGAAACTCTCCAAAAAAATCTTTCATCTTTGGCCTGTTCCCAGCTTTGAAGAGTATCACCGCTATCGGTACCACTACCCGTTAAATAGCTTTGAAAAGCAGTGGGAATAGAAAGTTTAACTGTTCCGTTAAAACCTTTCTGAATACTAGCCGAAACCGAGCCCCAGCCAACGGTACTAGGAATTACTAAAATTCTTACAGATTTTTGTGCATTTGGACTAGTGTATCCGTATGTATCAGTGGTATACCAGTACCAACGAGTATGATAATCATTGTCAGAAAAACTACTCGTAGTCCAAGTTCTGTTCAATAATGACCCTGAAGGAGTTGGGTCAGGGTTATTAACGGTGGAGGATCCATTCGGCTGGGATATGTAATTTATTTGGTAAGCAAGGGCGACACTGCCAGTGTATTGAGTTGTTAGCTGTACTGTATCCGAAGATTTTATAACCGCAGTGTATCTAGATAAACTAGAGTAGGGCTGTACCCCATACCCGGGTGTATACAAAGACTCTGTCCAAGACCAAGTAGCCATTTAGATACCGCTTTCCGTCCAAGGTCTTCCACTACCGTGCGTAGGATTTAGCAAGCCATTTAACTCTTCGTTTAGCTCCCTCTCAATGATTTCTAAGCCTGAAGTTCCTAAAGCATCTCTGAGCCAAATTAAAGCTTTTTCTTCTGTTATATCTTCAAAAGGAATAAAATCTTCTCCAGGGGCGTGAAGTTTAACAGTTGAGTGCCTTCCTGCCCCAATACCTCCTTCCGTCTTTTCTGCACTCCACTCTATACTTTCTACAGTATTGTACCTAAGAGTTTGTTGGTCGTGCAATAAATAATTTAAGTTTAAAATAGTTAAGTTCATATTATCCCCATTGTAGTGCCATTGCGGCTGCTATACCAAAAAATGTGACACTTCGTTCTTTTCCTTGACCTCCACCAAATTTATCATAACCAGTGTCACCTTGGTTACTCCATCGAGGTTTTCCATCTACATACCGAGGTTCTATAACTTCGGTAGGTTCTAAGGGTGCCAAGCCCCTCAGCCACAAACCAGTTTTCTTTGAAGCGTCTTCTCCGTAATTATATGGCTGGACATATTGGGGCTTTGGCATAAAATCGAGGCGGGTGTTGATACAACCCACCGGGTTTTCAATACACAGCTTTTCTACTGGCGCTTCCCAGATGGCTGTGATAAAATTAAGGGCTTCTTCGGTTTTCTGAGCTCTTCCTTCAATTTTCTTATTCCAATGTAACCCAGAAGCAGCAAGATAAGTGCAGGGAGGGTGAGCAATAATAAGATCCCAGCTAGGGTCATAAAGTATATCAAGAATATCTCCTTGAATATGTGGTCCTCGTGCTTCAGTAGGAAGAAGATCGCATGAAATTGCATCATGGCCCATTGCTATAAAGCAGTCCCGGACGGTTCCGCTAAATTCACACGCTACTAAAACTTTCATTACGCTTTCCTTAATTTTAGATAATTATACTCGAAGGGAGCATCAAAGTCAAGCGTTATTTTTGGCAGGTTCAAAAAATCCCCAAGTAGTACGTGTTGGGGTGCGCGCGAGCGCTAAATGAGAATGAGTCTCATTACCGCCCCCCCCCGGCCCGGAGGGTAACACATCCCCGGCCTGGGGTCAAGCGATTTTTTTGTGACATATTACCATAAAAAAGCCTGTACTTTTGGGCGGCAACTGGGTTATAATGCTTGCATCGGCTGGGGGATTGGCTCTCGGCTAAAACCAAAGGTAGCACTTTATGTCTAACTATACTGATAAAATGGTTGCGGCGATTCGCGCGGCGGCTCCTCTCAATCTCGCAAAGGCAAAGCAACTCGCCTCTGATTTCGGGAGCGTATCACATCGCTCGGTCATTAGCAAGGCTCAATCCCTTGGGGTTGAGTATGTTAAGGCGGCTCCCGCCGCTCGCGTTTCTCGCGGCCCTACCAAGGCCGACATTCTCGCGGAGATCCGCACCGCGCTGGCGATGCCTGCCCGCGAAGGCGACTTCACCAAGGGCGAGCTGTCCAACATCCTGAGCAACATCGGATGATAGCGGTTATCGGCTGGTGCGGAGCGGGGGCTATGGCCCTCGCCCCTTTCGCAATCGATACCGACGCGGGCAAGCTGGCCGCTATCGGTGGGTTGGTATTATTAACGGTTCAAGCGCTTGACATTCGGGCTTACAATCTGGTATTCTTGAATCTGGCTGGAATTATAGGTTACTCTTATGCACTTTATTTTTGATCTTGACCATACGGTTATCGACAGCTCACACCGACAGATCACGCGGCCCGATGGCTCGCTTGATCTTGCGGCATGGCGTCAGAACAACACCCGCGCAAACATCATGCGTGACACCCTGCTACCCCTCGCGGCACAATGGCGACGGCTGGCAAAAAAGAATGTCACCATCGTGATCTGCACTGCCCGCGTTATGGGGGAACATGATTACGAATATCTACGGGAGCATGGCTTGCGCTGGGATGCTTGCCTATCGCGGCGAGAGGGGGACGCCACACCTGACGCGGATCTAAAAGAAAAGATGATCCGAAACTATGCTCGCACCCGCCCGATGGGATGGGGTAAATTTTGCGCGACTGCGGTATTTTATGATGACAATAAATCCGTTTTGAAAATGCTTGACCGCATCGGCATAAAAGCGTATGATTCAATTTCACTTAACGAGAGGCTTTCAGCATGATATTACGATCAACAGATACAGCACCTGAGATCACCCCCATCTCTGGTATGGCTTGGCACTACGTTTGGGAACTGCTAGAATTTGGCGTTTTCAAAAACGGGTATGCCCGACACGCTTACGCGAACGGGCGACACGGTGGTATCGAGCGCGTGACTTGGTGCTTGCGGGATGTTGAGGACGCTTTCGGCTACAATCGCGGGGAGCTTCACGCTCGCGTATGGCGAATGAAGCTGGGCGATAACGAGCAGGTGCTTGCCGCCGAGCAATTTGTTCACGCTCGCAACAAAGATGACAAGGCGATGCTATATGACAAGCGTTGGCTTGAGGTTGGCGGCAAATCAGAATTTTATTTCTGCTCTGCCAAAACCGCGATGGCTCGCTTCACTAACAGCTATCGCCAATCTAACTTGCAGATTGGCGAGGGTATTGTTGCCCACAAGCGAGCGAAGGGTATACACGGTTGTCCTCTGCCGGTAGACTATGCTGAGGTGACGGCGTGAGATTTGGCGCGGCACTCGCCGCCCTCTATTTCCTCTATAGCGTGATTACCGATCTCGCTATATGGGGAGCCGCAATTTACTACTGGTTTAATGGGGGATTCTGATGAAAAAATTGCAAGCTAATCTGAACCGGCTCGCGGAGAATCTCTCCGCTCCGGTTGCGGTAATTTTAGAGGGGCGCGACACTGCGGGCAAATCCTCTACCATTCGAGAATTGACCCACTACCTACCGCCGGATCTTTACAGCGTTTGCCTATCGCACAAACCGACAAAACAAGCGATGGCAAGCTGGCTCCCCTATTGGGAAACCAAACTGCCGCGACAAAATCGCATCGTGTTTTTTGACCGAAGCTGGTACAGCCGGGGCATGGTGCAACATTTGAATGGCTGGTGCACTCCGCGACAATACAAAAATTTTATGCGGCGTCATAAAAACTGGGAAGCTAACCAGCCGGTGCGCTTTATTAAATTTTGGCTTTCGATTTCGGAACAAGAACAGCAACGCCGAATTATAGCTCGCAAGCATTCGCCCCTGACCTATTGGAAATTTTCTGCTAATGATGAAAACGCACTTTCGCATTATGACCGCATGAGCATATTAAAAGAGCGCGTTATTGATTCCGACTGGCACACTGTAGATTATGCCGACAAAAAACGCGGGATCAAAAATTTGCTGGCTACTTTATGCGAACGGCTCGCATAAGGTTCCACGTGGAACACAACCCCTTGATTTATAACGATTTTTGGCGCGCGGGCGCCAGTGCGAAAGTGAAGTTTCGATTCGATTGGTGTTACCTGCGCCAGAATACGTGCAAAAGCGACGATTGTCAAGTCTTTTTTGCGGGTATGGGCAAAATTTTTTTAAGAACGTGCAGTCTTTGTGCCAGACCCCGTGCCCACCCTGGTAGTATACGCGCAAAGCCCGGGATTGTCAAGAACTTTTTACGGCAATAGGGCAAATTGTTTTAAAAAGCGCGGCGCGCCAATTATACAGTAGTACACCGACGATTGTCAAGTACTTTTTGCACAATTGGTGCAAATAAATCGATTGACAAGTCTCTGCGGGGTAGTGTAAGATGGCAAATTGTGGCAAACCTGGGGCAAACAGTGTCAAATTTACGAAAATTTTGGCAGATTAAGTGCAAAAAACACTTGACAGCCGCAATTTCGTACGCCGCCCCCCGGAATAAATTTATGTTGGGGGTATGGCAAAAATTGTTTGACATTGAAACCCGGAGCCGGTATAATATTTATAAATCGGAGGAACTATATGAACGATATTCAATTTGAAGCCTTTAGCTTGTACGCAGGTATGCGTATGGACGGAGTGCCTAAACTAGACGCTTTTCTCTATACCATACGTTGTTTGTTACCAGACGAAGAGTACCCCAACGGATACGATGACAGTGCAGTAGAGCTGTACTCTTGGCTGCGGGAGAAGGTAAAGTTAGATGATGTATAAGTTAAAGGTAAAAGCAAAAAAAGCATGGTCAATGCCTGAACGATACTTAGCTCGAGCTGCGATCGACTTTGCTATGGGAGAACTTGATCTAGGAATCACTCCTGTGCCTATTACTATATATCTTAAAGGCGAGCACGAAACAGACTTTGGAGATTCTGTAGACCTAGGGCATAAAATTATTCTTCGTATTAATAAAAGTTCTCATTGGCTACGAACTATATTTCATGAGCTAGAGCACGCTCGCCAATACATTTACTGCGAGCTTGAGTTAGAAACCGATCATGCTATGTGGCAAGACGAACTATTTAAAAGAGACATTGATAACTGGGATGAATATTGGAGTGCTCCGTGGGAGGTAGCTGCAAGGGAAAAAGAAGTAGAATTATTTGCAGCTTTCCAAAAAAATCTCTTGACATAATCCTCAGAACCTTGTATAATATATTTTCAAAAGTGGTAATTTACTTAATTTTTTTCGGGAGAAACAAAAATGACTATGACTGCTAACGCCTCTCAGAACTACTCTGAGACTATGATTGCCGAGATCACTACAAAGTACTCTGCTGACCCTGTTCGTGCTACTGTCGATGCGCTGGCTGACAAATTTGGTAAGAGCCCTCGCTCTATCATCGCCAAATTGTCTGCTCTAGGTATCTACCAGAAAGCAGAGCGTGTAACCAAGCGCGGTGAGCCTGTTGTCAAGAAAGAGTTCTTTGTCAACGCTGTAAACGAGCGACTGGGCCGTGAATTGCCTTCTGTAGGTAAGATGACCAAGGTTGATCTTGAAGCTTTGCTCGAGATCTTGAGCTAAATCCCGGGGCCTAGTGCCCCGCTTTATTTAAGTATTTCTATGTATGTAGTTTATATTCGAATTGGTGCAGTAACTCTTTGGCTAAATACTTGGCTAGAGTATTATGACGCCTATCGAGAAGCGGAGTCCTTAAATAAAGTGGATTACAAGGCGTACTACTTTGTGCGCTATAAGGAGAATTTTGATGGCAAAAACAATGATTTTCGACCACGCGACTACACGAAAGTACCGCATGGTCAAGAAATTTAATGGTAAAAAAGTAATGTCGCATGGCGCATATCGTGCGAAGCGTAAGCCTAACTCCCCTATCGTTAAGAGGGCGGAGGCCGTAAAAGCTGCTGCAAACTTTGGCAAAAGTCCTGAGTTTAAGTTCGCTATCTACGGTATTGTGGCAGAGTAATGGCTCACATGGTACGAGAAATTGTAAGGCCCGGGCTATACGTTTTCAAAGTATTTAATCAAAGGGGAGCTTTGATGTATCATGGCTCTAATGAAGACACTGCGATTGCAATGAAGACATCGTTGGAAAACCTGGAGGAAAAGCGTGCTAGAGAAGCAAGAAAGATTGGCAGTAGTAGACCGAGCGACTGATACAATAGAAGTAGAAGGTCAGCGTAGGTCTTTCACAAGCCTGCAAAGAGTAAAAGATGAGCTGTGGCACAACTGGGCGCTTTCAGAGGCCGAGGTTGACAACGTAATTCGTACAATGTATCAAGAGGGGGAAATTCGTGAAACCTTTTCTCTTTCTTCCTTTTATCCTTCTACATGGGAGTAAATAACTAATGGAAATCAAAGAAGTAGACCAAGTGACAATTCAATTTGCTACAAATGGGACTGTGCTTGAGTTTAGTGGGCGTATTGACGGAGACTGGACTACTCGGAAAGAGTTGTTTTTAGTAGGAGATGAAGCTGATTTGTTTGCACGAATTGCTGACCTACAGGTGGTGCATCGTGCAGCTTAAAGGGAACGCAGAAAATATAGCGTGGCGTCTACGTACCTTTTGCGTGTACGAAGCTGACGTAGAAAAGTTCGAACCTAAACTACATATGAACAGTGATGGGCTAGTTTTGGAGTACAACGAAAAAGGCACTGGACACAAAATGTTTGAAAAAATTTGTGGGGTAGAGAAAAAAAGTTCTTGACTTTTAGTTCAAAAACGGAGTATAATATCTTCTTAAATGGGGGAAGTCAGGGACGCCATAAGTGTGCTACCCACTTGCGATAAGACAGTAAAGATCCCGGTAAAAGTTAACTCGGCCTATCCGGAGCCCCAACCTAATTTGTTCCACCCTTGTTGACCCTGCCGTGTACAGGTTGAAAGGCATCGAGGAGTAAGGAACAGAGTGCTAATGTGGGATGGCAAAGCACGTTAAAAAGTACCATCTTAGTTTAGTGCCACTTAGCGCACTTTTCCCTGTTCGAGGTACTATATCGAACCCCCTTGTACACGGGCGGATGTGTACGACCAGTTACGGCTTTGTTGCATTTTCGCATTCTGGTTTAGCAAAAACGAAAAAGTGGTGGGTGGTATCTGCAGTACATACCCAGATACGTGTGGAAGGTTGGTGCGTATCACTATAACTATAGGAGGAAGTCCTTTTTATTATTGGTCTATTATTGCAAAGAGGCGTCGAAACCCTCGACCATAACGAAAGGCACTATATAGCCTAGTGGCAGTTCGCGGCTCTAAACCTAACTGTAAAATCCCTGCATAGAAATATGTGGGGATTTTTTTATGTGTTCTAAAAATTTTTCTTGACATTTTTTCTCAGGGGCTGTATAATATGTGTTCTATGGGAGAAATTTATGTCGAATATAATCGAGTTTCCAGAAGAACGCCGTATTAAGTTAAAATTAAATACGACAAAAAATGAGCTAAAAGAGTTGTATGATAGTATGCAATTGTGCTATACTACTATAGAAAAGCTAGAAGAGAAAATAGCTGAAGTAGAGCATTACTACGACCTGGTGTTCACTCAATATGTTAAAGCCCGGGGCATGGATAATGTCGAAGTGGAATATCTAGAGTGGATAAGTGGTGACGTAGTTATAAATCTAGATACAGGAGAAATAAGCTATGCGGGGCAAGAACAGACAGAAGGAGACGATCCGAAACCCGGTGGCGCGGCATAATCACAATCGTGGCGGGGTCCACAAACCGAAGAAAGGTAAAGGAAGTTATAGGAGGGAACGTGTCGAACTACACGGAGAGTGAAACTGAGTATATGATTGAAAGCTATACTATGTGTCCGAATATGCGTACAGTAGAGTTGCTTGCAGCAGAGCTCAATAGAAGTAAGAAGTCAATAATTGGAAAGCTATCACGCGAAGGCGTGTACCGGAGAGAGGTGTATGTTTCAAAAACTGGAGAAAAACCTATCACAAAAATTGAAATCGTTTCGAATATCGCTGATGCTCTGGAGATCGAGGTGGGAAGTATATCGGGCCTCGAAAAGAGCCCAAAAGAAACTCTCAGAAAACTCCTTGAAGCGGTAGCGGGGTCGTAAAAATGCGAGAGATTCTCAGCATGTTATGGTGGATCTACGTATCAATTATGTGCATTCCGATGCTATGGGGATCAAATTTAGAACAATTTTTCATGGTTTTAATGGTATGGTTATTGTTTTTAACATTCCCTTTTATGTTTTATAAGCCATAAAAAAATTGCGAATTGGCGCAAATTTTGAAGGGTTTTGTGTAAGTAGTAGACGGATTTTCAGTAATAATCGTAGAATGATTATTAGCGGGGTTGTTTGATTGTGAACGAATTATTTGATTATCTTTATTATGAATATTCGTCACAATCAATACTTAATTGAAGCACAAAAGTAATCAGAGATTGGTGATCCCGAAATCAGTTTCATTCAGATTTATGGTTAGGGACATTACGGCTTCGCCTTATGCCCCGCCCAGAATAAATCTAATTCAAACGATTTCGATCTAGTTAGTAAGAATCTGTGATTGACTTGATTGTTCATCAAAATATGTGTTTATTTTACCATACTTTTTGGCATATTACAAATACTATTTTTGCCCTGGTCTTGGATTACAGTACCTGGGCGCTTCTCAGTTAACGAAAAAATATTTTATTGGAGGGATAGGTGGAAGAAATTTATTGGATAATATATGGAATAGTAGTGTTTTGGTGCTTTTGGAAATTAGGCCACTCAGGATACTTCTAAATTAAAGGGGCTACGGCCCCTTTTTTATATGACGTACAAATGGAGGACATTTAGCAAGTATAGGAATATAGAAAGTGTAGGTAGTGCTATCCCGAGGATCATGATAATTTTTATACACGCAAACTCCAGTGGAGACAACTGAATTTCGAGAGTTGTAGATTCCAGTTGCTCCTTCAAGGACGAGGTAGAGCCAAAGAACTTCCAAAGATTTCTCACTGGTTTAGAATACTCTCTAAATCTGGGGCGAAAAAGCCCGGGCCTTTCATTACCTTGCCATTGTCTGCTTTAATTGGTGTTCCATCTTCACCGAGTTTGCTCATGTTAGAAGCATGTACTTCAGTAAAACACTCATCAAGGTCAATACCAAATGTATGACCAGCACCGTATACAACATAGAGAATGTCGGTGAGAGCGTCGGCGATTTCGACCATATCTTTGTTTGCAATCGCTTCCACCAATTCATCTACTTCTTCTTGTATTAAATCTACCCGTAGTTCACGAGTGCTAAAGTCAGGCCAGGTTGGTTGAGTTTCTACAGCCTGACCAAAGGCTTCCATAAAATCACCAACTAACTCAAAATTTGTTCCGTCCATTATCGTTTCTCTTTCGTTTGAATCTTGCGACTGCAGCCTGCTTAGCCAGTCGTCGTTTTTCGCTTCGTGGTACATAATATTCCTTCTGTTTATAATCCCATAGTGTTTCTGAACATTTTTTCTTGAAAACTCGTAGAGCAGCGTCTACGTTATTGTTACGTACTTTAACTTTTGGCATGTATCTCCTTCTGCCTAAAAACTCCAACCTCTTTTACGTAGGTACGCAACCTGTTTGCGTATCGAGTTTTCCGTGCGACTAGGTAATACTTTCTCCTGTAACTCTGTTACAGACATCTTGGAGTAGTGCTCTTTCAACATTACTCTTTCGCGTATCGACCATGGTTGCTTTTTATATTCTTTCATGACATATATTATATTCGAAGTGAGATTCGAAGTCAAGTGTTATTTTTGCGATGTGGTGTTCCAAAAAATATATCTTGACAGTTGTCGTTCAATTTGATATAATATCTCCATAAATTTGTACAGAAATAGGAGAATCTCTTGATCGGACTTTACTTAATACTAGCACTTTGTATGTTTGGTTGTGCCGGACACGCATTTTATCTCGGCCGCCGTACAGGGGTTGAGGCTACAGTAAACTATCTAATGGAGAAAGGAATCCTAGAACTAGACGAAGAGAGTCCATCTCTATAACTGGATAACAATAACCCGGGCATCGAAAGAGCCCAAGCGTACCGAAAGGACGCAATTCATAAAAGGAGAACTTTATGACTAATGCTAAACTAGCAGTGGCAGACCTGCATAAATTTATGTTAGGTTTTGACCGAATGTTTCATGATACCAGTGTTTTTGCCCCCACACTCGATGGTGGGTACCCTCGATTCAATATTCTACGCGTAGGCGAGACGGGCCATAGGGTCGAATTAGCTGTGCCAGGCTGGAATAAAGATGATCTTGAGATTAGCCTTCATAAGGGCTTATTGACAGTATCGGGCACTGTAAAGCAAACAGAATCTAGTAACGAAACTTATGTTTACAAAGGCTTAAGCGGTAAGTGCTTCTCACGCACATTCGGCGTAAGTGAGCACGTAAAACTAGACAAAGCTTATATGGAACGCGGACTGCTATGTATTGATTTACATGAAGAAATCCCTAATGAACTGCAACCCGTAAAGGTTACAATTTCATAAGGATATATATGAACTATTTAAAAGTTGAGTGTTGTGGAGAATGCTTTCTTTGCCTTTGGGCAGCAACAGTAGTAATGATGGCTCTTGCACCACTAATAGTGTAATACCCTGCGGGGTCTCGGCCCCGCTTCTCAAGGATATAAAATGAACTACTACAACGAAGAAACACACCCAGATCAAATGTATTTTTTAAGTGACGAGTGTGAAAATAAATTAAGTAAAATTCATCCTGCTTTAGCAGAAGTGGTAAGACGAGCCCAAGCTATTGCTGATATACAATTAATGGTTATACATGGTAAAAGAACTAAGTCAGAGCAGGAAGAATTTTTTCGTAAAGGAGTAACAAACGGAGCAAACTCTCCACATCTTTACGGTACAGCAGTAGATATACTACCAGTTATTAAAGGTAGAGTATCTCCAGAAGCAGAAGTAGCAGATGAAGTAGCAACTACAATGAGATATGCTGCAGACGATTTAAATGTTCCTCTGCGCTGGGGAGGCGCGTGGCATGTTAATGATATTACAGAGTATGAAGGACTGATGGAAGATTTATCTACAATGTATCTTGAGCACGCTATAATGGAAGGTGTTCGTCCTCAATTAGATACGTGGCATTTTGAGATGTCAATAGCAGAATGAAATTTCCCGTTGAACAAGTGATAGTATGCGTAGCATTTGTATTAATTCTAGTATCAATGACTACTTGTACTCCTCAAGAAAAAAACTGTAATGTTATTCATGAGAATGCACCATCTCTTCAAAAATGTGAGGTATGGTAATGGAATTAGTAGGAATATTCTGTATAATGATGCTTCCAATGATAGCAGGAGGTTTTACTTTCGTAGTATCACAAAAAGCTGTAGAGGGTAAGTTTTGACACCCGAAGATTCAATATTTTTATTATTTTTTGTTGTTGCAACTATAGTTATAGCAGGAGGAATGTGGTATGGAGATAAGACTGACAAATCATCTAAAAGAAACAAATAAAGGGTACTTTGAACATTTGTTAGGAGCCTGGAAAGTAGCACTTATACTGCTCGTACACGGGCTTCTACCAAATGTATGGGAAGATAAAGCTAGTAATATTATATGCTCTGAAACAATCAGGGTAGGCCCAGGAAAAAGCTGATGTACTCAGATAAGGTATTAGATCATTATGAAAATCCCAGGAATGTCGGAAAACTTGACAAGAATGCTCCAGATGTCGGAACAGGCCTCACAGGTGCTCCAGCGTGTGGAGACGTCATGCAACTTCAAATCCGAGTATCGACCGACGGAATTATTGAAGATGCTAAATTCAAAACTTACGGATGCGGCAGTGCTATTGCTTCTTCATCACTACTCACAGAATGGGTTAGAGGAAAGTCCCTTGACGAAGCGGGAAAGATCAGCAATGTCCAAATTGCTCAAGAATTATCACTTCCGCCAGTAAAAATACATTGTAGCGTATTAGCGGAAGATGCTATCAAAGCAGCAGTCGCAGATTATAGGAGCAAACATGGATCGTGAAAGATTATATGAGGAAATTAAAGCAGATGAAGGAGAAGTTCTGGAAGTCTATGATGACCACTTGGGATACCCTACTATTGGTATTGGACACTTGGTCACAACAGAAGATGAAGAGTTTGGAAAGCCTGCCGGGACACCCATTACGGCTCAGAGAAGCCGAGAGCTCTTCGATCGAGATATTGAATGTGCCATTAAGGACTGCGAACGACTATATGGACAGTGGCACAACTGGCCAGAAGAAGTCCAACTGATAATGGTCAACATGGCGTTCAATCTCGGCGCTACAAGACTTGAGAAGTTTCGGCAGCTGCGATTTCATTTATCCCAGCATAACTGGAAACAAGCTGCGGCAGAGGGCCGAGACTCTTTATGGTACCGACAAGTTACAAATCGAGCAGAAAGATTAATGACACGACTAGAAAATGTAACTTGACATTCATTACTAGTTAGTGTATAATATATACTAACTGGAGGTAGTATGAATCTTTTTTATCTTGACGAAGATTTAGATGCGTGTGCAGAAGCTCACGTTGACAAACATATTGTAAAAATGCCATTGGAAGTTGCCCAGATATGCTGTACCGCTGTCTGGGTAGATGTGCATTTGGGTTTTGTACCCCGGGCTTTGAATAAATCAGAGTCTGACCATCTCAACTCCTTGAAGAAGGAGATTAAACACTTACCGCCTGAAAGCAGGCCTCTTACTCCTTACCTGCCTATGATGTACAATCACCCTTGTACTATCTGGGCACGTAGTTCTTTGGATAACTATGAGTGGACGCACTGCTATGGCAATGCTCTTGGAGAAGAATATCGTTATAGATACGGAAAGCAACATAAGTCAGTCACAGTCATCAACCAACTACCCGATATTGTCAAAATGGAAAGACTTGGATTTACCACTTTCGGATTGGCAATGCCAGACGTGCTCAAAGACTATGACAATCCTATACAGTCTTATCGTGACTATTATCATCTCGACAAGGCTACTTTTGCCGTTTGGTCTCACAGACCCAAACCCAGTTGGTGGGACGATGATCTTGCAGACTACGAGACGAGGATTACAGCGAAATGAAAAATAAGAGTTATAATCATCTAAAACTCGTAGCTACTCAATCTGGTTTATCAAAAGTAGATGAGCAGTATTTAGAGTTGGAAAAGCAACAAGAAGAAATCGAAGAGCAAGCAAGATTAATTGCTGAAATGTATGGAGAACCTGACGAAGAATGAAAAAATTAGGCTTTTGGGTGTACGACACCTATAATTTCTTTTTTAGTCTTAAAATGAACCCTTTAAGACTTATACCAAATGCGTTTACACAGTACATACTGATGTTTTATCTATCAGTTATGTGGACAGTTGTATTTACGCTTTGGACTGGCTATAGTATTTACTTTGGTCTTGGAAGTGTAGGTGGACATTTATTAGTAATTAGTGCATTTTTTATTACTGCTCTTACATTTCAAGATGCAGAAAAGAATGGTCATTTGTGGGTACAGCGAGTTAAGCTTACCCCCGTAGAGAACAGGAGAGGTGTGTGGAACTTGGAGAACGAGGGATAAGTACATATGAGATTGTAGAAGTATTCTACGCTCAAAATGAAAGAGTATATAGAGTAGTAGAAAAGAAGGCCGACGGAAAAATTCAAGACGTAGCACGACTTACTAGTAGAGAGAAAGCTCAATACTATGTAGACGCGCGTACACAACAGGAAGCACCGGAGCATAATCAATGGTAGGCAAGTTTAAAAGTAAACTATTTAATGTATATCATCCTCCTCACTACAAAGCACACCCTAGTGGGGTGGAGTGTATTCAAATTACAGAACATATGAGTTTCTGTCTTGGAAATGCTGTAAAATATATCTGGAGAGCAGGAATAAAAACTCACGATCCTGTACATGATTTAAGCAAAGCAGTATGGTATCTAAATAGGGAGATAGCAAAAATTGAGAAGAATCAAGAAGAAAGAGTCCGAGAACTTGTCCGATACGAATATACGGAAAGTACTCGATCTTCTGAGTGGCAACAGTCCTATAACAAAGAAGGAAGCCTGTGGTATCCTGAATATAGCATACAATACAACCAGGCTTCAGAGAATAATTGATGAATTTGAAGAGACGCAGGCGTATCGTTCAAAAAGAAAAACTCAAAACAAAGGGAAAGCAGCCACAAAAGATGAAGTGGCAGATGCGGTTACTCGATTTTTATCCGGCGACGCCATCTCAGAAATCGCAGCGGGGTTGTACAGATCCTCAGGATTTGTCAAAGCCATCATCGAACGTACAGGAGTTCCCCAAAAAGGAGAAGGAACCTACGACTACTTGCCGGACGAGTGCGTTGCAGAAGATTTTGCTGATGGAGAGATAGTATGGTCGGCCAAGTATCACGGCCCTGCCATAATTAAATATGAATTGTCTATAGATTATCAGGCAGAAAAACCCGGAATGAAAGATGTAAACTACGAAAAGAAATATGGTAGTAAAGCATACAACATCTGGGTAATTGAAAAAATTGATGATGATTACAGTGATCGTTGGACTACTGCACAAGGCGGTGGTTTTACCGCTTCAGCTCTCGCATATGATTTAGGTAAGCTATCCCACCTTGAAGAATACGGAGTAGACTTATCACGTATCTAAAAAAATTTCTTGACTTTCACTTCATATGCAGGTATAATATCTGTATAAATTGATAGGAGACTTACAAATGGAATTTCTAGCAGGGTACTTCCTGTTTCTTACGCTCTCGCTTATTTCATTCTTATGGATTGAGCAGATTCAGAGTGGGCGATAGGTTCTATCACCAACAATTAGCGGCCACGGGAAACTGTCCCGGGGCTACCATTTCACAACGTAGAAGGAAACGAAGAATGGCATGGGATGACGAAAAGAAAGCAGCAGTGATTGAACAATACGAAGCTGCAAATCCAACTCCAGAGAACAGCATGGAGATCGTCGCGGAGCTTGCGGAAGAATTTGAAGAGTCACCAAACGGTGTTCGTATGATTCTTACTAAAGCAGGCGTGTATGTAAAGAAAGCCCCCGCTTCTGGTGGAGCCAAAAGCACAGCCTCGAATGGTGGTAGTGGCGGGCGTGTATCAAAAGCTGCCGCCATTGAAAGTTTGTCTGCTGCAATCTCTGATGCAGGTCAAGAAGTTGACCAAGAGATTCTTGACAAGCTAACTGGCAAAGCTGCTGTATACTTTACAGGTGTTATTTCCGCAATTAATTCATAAAGTTTTGCTTCTAAGATGATGAGGACGGTAGAAAATTCTGCCAACCCGCTTCTTAGGAGCATTTGTGAAAAAAGAAGAACTAGCACGACTCGTAAATGAGTATGGTGACGCGGTAATAAGTTACCGAAGTGAAAATAGTGGTAAACTCAAATATAATGTTTGCACGCTAGACTTCTCAACACCTTATATCCAAGACAAAAGAAATCGGGCAAAAGAGTCTGACAGCACTCTTTTGCTTTTTTGTTGGGATACTGACTCATATAGACTGTTAAAACCAAATAATGTAACTAGTGTTGTTCCTTTGGCTTCCGTTTTGAAGAACGGAGACTGATATGGAACTGTATGAATCTCCAGAAATGTATGAAAAAATTGTACATTATGACGAAGAAAAAGAAGTTCAGATACGATTGACGGTAAGTACGTTTCGTGGAATAGAATATCTACACCTTCGTAAGTATTATTTGAGTTTTGACGAAGAGTGGTGCCCTACTCCAGAAGGAGTAGCCTTTCCACTAGATTTCAATAATAGTAGAGAACTTTTTGCAGGATTAGTCGAGATACTAAGCCTGGCGGAAAGTAAAGAAATTATTGAAGAGAATTTTTCCGATCTTATCCAGGACTTATACATAAAATAGTTCTTGACTTTTCTTTCTTCTTTCTGTATAATATATGGTCTGAGTGAGGAAATATATGAAAGATTTTTTTGAAAAATGTGAAGCCGCGTACTTCTCGGGCTACCCGATAATCTCGGACGAAGAGTATGACGCGCTTGTAGCAAAGTGGAATCACCAATCTGTAGGCCATACGGTCACAGACGGTGTTCCGCATTTGTACAAGATGTATTCTCTGCAAAAATATTTTGATCTTGCTGAAGCCCCCAATACTTCAGAGTATGTTTGTACTCCGAAGCTAGACGGGGCTGCTGTGTCTTTACTGTATGTAAATGGACACTTTGCACTCGGATTGACACGAGGCGATGGTAACTTAGGCCGAGACGTTACCATAAAGCTAGAAGAGCTAGTACCTGTTACTATTCCTATGAAGGGTAGTGTGCAGATTACTGGAGAGGTAGTTTTGCCCTCGTTTGTCCCCAATGCTCGCAATGCTGCGGCGGGGTTGTTAAATGTCAAAGACATACAAGAGTTTCGAGAGCGATCTCAAGACTTGGTTTTTGTCGCTTACGACCTCCAGTTTGAAAAAGACTACTCAGACTATAAGTCAGCAATGTATGCATTGGCCCATGAAGGTTTCAATGTCGTAACAGACTTCGACGCTACTGATTATCCTACGGATGGTTTAGTATACCGCCTGCGCGATCAGAGAGCCTTTCAAAAAATGGGACATACAGCCCACCACCCTCGTGGCGCTTTTGCTCTCAAAGAGCAGAAAGAGGGGAAGATTACAGAATTGCTCGATGTTGTGTGGCAAGTAGGTAAATCGGGCGTAGTCAGCCCTGTTGCTTTACTTGATCCAGTCGAAGTAGAAGGTGCTCTTGTGGGCAGGGCAACTCTACACAACATCGAGTACATTCGCTCTTTGGACCTGGAAATCGGTTGCAAAGTAGAGGTAATACGTAGTGGAGACATTATTCCGCGAATTGTTCGCAGAGCAGACCTTCAGAAAAATAGTTCTTGACTTTTACCTCAGTTTTTCGTATAATATATTCTACATTTTCGGAGTTATCTAAATGCTAAAAAAGATCCTACCGCCAACGGAATGTCCGTCTTGTGGTGGCGACCTTACTTCGGTCAATGATTTGTTCTACTGTTACAGTAGTAACTGTTCAGCACAGAAACAAAAAAAGATCGAGCATTTTGCAAAAACTCTGAAGATTAAGGGGCTTGGCCCCGCAACAATAGAGAAGCTAGAAATAGATGACTTCGATCAAGTTTATCTATATGATGAATTTTTACTATGTGATAGGCTGGGCGAGAAGCTCGGTACAAAGTTACACGCAGAAATTCAAAACTCTATTTCGGCTCCTCTTGATTTGGTATTACCTGCTTTTGGTATTCCACTGATCGGAAAAACGGCAACGAAGAAGCTGTCTGAGACTGTCCAATCTATTACTGAAATTACACCAGACACTTGTGAGCGTGCCGGATTAGGCCCAAAAGCAACTGAGAATCTATGTAACTGGTTAGATGAAGAGTTCTATTGTTTTTATGATGGTACTCTACCGTTTGACTTAAAGTTTACACCCCCAAGTGTATTACCTGCAGAAATGAATCGGGGTATTGTCTGTATAACCGGAAAGCTTAAGAGTTTTAAGACGAAGGCTCAGGCAGGCACAGCACTCGTTAGTCGTGGCTATGTAGTAAAGTCAAGTCTAACAAAAGATGTAACGATTCTCGTAAATGAAAGCGGTATTGAATCGGCAAAAACTAAACAGGCCAGAGAATCTGGCATTGAAATAATTATGGATTTACAATCCTATTTGGAGAAAAAATATGGCACTTCCCAAGTGGACGGATGAGCGTACTGAAGCGCTCACTACCTTTGTTGGGGGCGAAAGCCCCGTATCTCAAGCTACTGTTGCAGAAGCAGCAGACCAGCTTGAAACTTCTACTCGTTCTATCTCTAGCAAGCTGCGAAAGATGGGTTACGAGGTAGAGCTTGCTTCTGCTGCTTCTGGTAAGTCTTTTACCGAAGCCCAAGAAGCTACCCTCCGCGCCTTTGTTACTGACAACTCTGGTCAGTACACTTATGCTCAAATCGCTGAGCATTTCGAAGGCGGTTCTTTCTCACCCAAGTCTATTCAGGGCAAGATCCTGAGTATGGAGCTGACTGA